>ERZ1047821.138-NODE-138-length-63754-cov-18.233944_pt1 | contig 63754 bp, 62 predicted proteins | sample MGYA00383096_ERZ1047821 | MGnify/ENA primary metagenome ERZ1047821 (study PRJEB29581, sample SAMEA5548366) | metagenome | biome: marine; feature: coastal; material: water | depth 25 m | study: Short-term variability in the microbial, nano- and picoplankton... | reverse complement strand
AGCAGTGCCTTGCGGCAAAGAGACCCTTGCCGGAGCGCCACAAATCCGAGATAAGCCCTACAGGTAAAGGAGTTTGTTATGAAAGCCCGTATCTTTCAACCTTCCCGCACAGCTATGTCTTCTGGTGCTGCAAAGACAAAAATGTGGGTTCTGGAGTTTGGTCCCGCAGAAGCGAAGGACCTCGACCCGTTGATGGGCTGGACCGGATCTGGCGATACACAAAGTCAGGTAAAGTTGTGGTTCGATTCTGAGGATTCGGCGCTGGAATACGCTCGCGAACACAATATTGACGCAGAGGTGATCAAACCCAATAAGCGTAAACCTAATATCCGTGCAGGTGGATACGGCGAAAATTTTGCAACCAACCGTAAGGTTCCGTGGACCCACTAAGCGAGCGGTCACGTTTGCGCACCGGCAGCAATCGGGCTGACACAAAGCGCAGTAAAGTCTATGCAAAAATCGTTTGGTAAGTCATGTATCTTAAATTCATTTTTGGTCTAAAACGTCAGAAGATTTAATGCCTCACGTTGGCAAATGCGCGGAACACTTACGTAACGACGCATAGGCCTTGAATGATTATTTATCTAAAACGTAGCCTCGTCGAGAAAGAGAACTTCCATATTTTAGAAAGTGGCTTACAAGCGATGGAAAGGTGGGTCCAATTAATATTTGCACGCTGTTGTCGTACTTACAGAAAAGTGGCAGGGCTGCATCCATGTGTTGAAGCTGCCCCATTCCAATTCAAGCGTATAAGATTTTAGCGGCTTAAGCAGCGTTCTTTAGAGCCAGACCGCTGCGCTTGCGGATGTAGGCCGCACGACGTGTTCCACGAGCCCAAGGCATTTGAGGTACTTCATTTTTAGATACTGCGATAACTGATTTAACAAAACGGGTGCGACTGCTCATTTTTTTTCTCCTTTGACTGATTCCTCGTTGGGAACCGAGTGTTTCTCTCTTAGGAACAGACTGTTCCGGAAATGAGGCGGAGATGGGGCAGAAATGGTCAGTTTTAGGGAAATTTCCGCAGTTATTTTGCGGCGCCCATGTCATAGTCTGATCACGGAGATGAGCCGACCGTAATCTGCCTCGCCCGCATGAGTGCTGCGGCGATAAGAAAAGAAGCGATCTGAATCTGAATAGGTGCAATGGTGAATCCATTCGGCGGCACCTACGCCAGCACACTGCAGGCGGTGCAAACCGTATGAAGGAAGATCGAATTGCATTCGGTCGCCGCTGCCAGGGGCAAAAAATCGAGCATTTTTTTGGTCTTCATTCAAAAAAGTGTTAAAAAATTCTTGTCCGACCTCATAGGCGTGCTGCGAAATAGATGGACCAATGGCAGCACTAATACTGTCACGGTTGGCGCCAAGGTCGACCATCGTTTCGACTGTTGCTTCCAGTACGCCATTCAAAGTACCACGCCAGCCAGCATGCGCCGCACCGACGACACCGGCCCTCAAATCAGCAAATAAAACTGGCTGACAATCAGCAGTTAAGATCGACAGTGCCAGACCCGGGACGTTTGTTACCATACCATCGGCCTTTGGTTTCTCACCTGGAAACGGTGCCTTCACTGTCACAACATCTGACGTGTGGGCTTGGTACAAAGCAACAAGAGAACCGTTGGGCACTCGAACGGCCTCTGCGACGCGCGCCCGGTTGATTGCCACAATTTCTGACTGATCAGAGCTGCCGGTGCCGCAGTTAAGGCCTTTGAAGATGCCAGACGACGCGCCGCCTCGGCGGGTAAAAAAACCATGCTGCGTTGGGCCGAGAATATCTGCCGTAAGAATTTCAAGCGTCATGCGTCACATCCTGGTGGTGGTGGACTATCTTCCGGGTAAAGGGCGAGAACCTTGAATAAGTCTCCCATTTCATTTGGATGCGTCAAGCGACGATGTGCGGCAACATGGCTTTCCAATGAGGCGCCAGACAATTTTTGGGCCAGTATTTGCGCCCTTTCGGTAATACCAAGCCGTTCCAAAAAGATGCCCTGCGTGATCATTTTTGAGTGCGCGCATGGAGCAGCTAATGCTAATGCCTCAAAATCGACGTGTGCTGTAAGGTCAGCTTCGCCCGGGAATGTCAAAGGATCGACGGGTCTATGATGCCTCAATGCCTGTAGTGTGTCACCATTCGAACGCCAACTGCCATAATCGATAATAAGTGCGGCACCGCCATTACTTGCAATGCGTGTGCCGATTATCTCAATTAGTGCTGGGGCAGCTGGACATAACTCTACAACATTTCCCACGGTCGTGTCCTCAATGCGCTTCTTTAGAGTTTCGCGGGGTTGCTCGGGACCAAGACCAGTAACAAGCTTATTGTCGCGCACGCCAATCAAACGTTCTTGCCACCCGCTTTCACCGCGTTGAAATTGGCGTATTGGCAGTGTGTCAAAAAATTCGTTGGCAATCAAAAATAAGGGCTGTTCAGGCAATTGATCAAGATCATAAAGCCACGTGTGGTGATCCCCCAAAAGGTTGGCCTGTTTACTGCGTAATTCTGGAGACGCCTCAACCAGGCAAAGCTTTATTGCTTCATGGAAGCCCGGGATGCCGCGAGTTGCCCGCATAATATCAGCCATTAGAGTGCCACGTCCTGGTCCGGGCTCTGCTAGTGTGAATGGGTTGGGCGCCCCCTGATCCAACCAGCACTGCGCAAGGACTAGCCCTATCATCTCGCCAAACATCTGGCTAATTTCTGGCGCAGTGGTGAAATCGCCGGCTTCACCCAATGGATCGCGGGTGGTGTAATAGCCCAACTTTGGATGTAGCAGCGTCTCAGTCATGTACTCAGCCACAGTCATTGGGCCGCTTCCCGTTATCCGTGCCTTTAGATGTTCAGTCATGTTGCTCATGGTTTGGACCGGTAAACAAACCACAGTCCGAACATTAACATCGGTAGAGATAAAACTTGGCCCATAGTAATGCCATATCCTGATGTCTGGATCGCGAGACCGAGTGGGTTGCCTAAAGTGATGAAATGCGCATCTGGTTGGCGGAAAAACTCTACAATAAAGCGGGTTAGGCCATATCCAGCGAAGAACACGCCGGTGATGCGACCTGGCGATTTAAGTGCATCACGCCGCCAAGCCAACCATAAGAGAAGCCCGCCCAAGATAAGTCCTTCGAAAATTGCTTCGTAAAGCTGGCTGGGATGACGAGCGCAGATAAGCCCGAGTGGCTGTGCGCAGTCCTGCGCTGCGTAACCTGGAAAAACTACACCCCAAGGAAGTTCCGTCGGACGCCCCCACAATTCGCCATTGATGAAGTTGGCAATACGGCCCATCAACAAACCCGGTGTGACTCCAAGGACAATGGCATCGGCAAACTGCCAACGTGGGACGTTGTGCTTTTGGGCAAACAGCAGGCCTGCCAGTACGACACCCAACATGCCGCCATGAAATGCCATACCTCCAGTCCAAATTTGCAGGATTTCGCCCGGGTTTTGAAAGTAGTGTTCCGATTTGTAGAACAGAACATACCCAAATCGACCACCGAGAATTACGCCGATAATAGCCCAGGTTAAAAAGTCCTCTGTTTGTCTTTCTGTGATCGGTGCAGCGCTGCTCGGCCAGAGCCGAGTGTTTCGCACCGCTGCGACAACGATGCGCCAGCCGATCAAAATACCGACAATGTAGGCCAGTGCATACCAACGAAGGGCTAGTTCCAATCCAAAGAGTGAAACTGAAAACAGCTCAGGGGAGATGTCTGGAAAGGGAATTTGTGCTCGCATTTGCATTCACCTTTGGTCACGACCTATGACTACTGTCAACCTTGCGTCTATCGTTCTTGGACCCCATATACAAACAAGGAGCTATTCTGGAGAGCACGATGCAGACTCGAAACAAATTCATGGATGATATGTCGCAACTTATGACCAACGCCATGGGTGTCGCCCAAGGCGCCCGGGAAGAAGCGGAAAACGCTATGAAATCGCTTTTGGATCGTTGGTTAGCGGACCGCAACTTTGTGACTCGAGAGGAATTCGATGCTGTTCGGGCGATGGCTCAGCGCGCGCGCGAAGAAAATGAAGAACTGAAGGCCCGAGTCACGATGCTTGAAGGCAAATAGCTCCAGTTTCAAACGAGCAATGGCTTTTAAACGACAGCGAAAACTTTGGTCTCAGTCAGTTTCACTGGCTTCACTTAGCATGAGTAGTGGCTGGAGGTGACGGAACAGTATGGACAGACGTTGGTAAACTCATTTGGTGGCCACTGGATGGAGGCGAGCGTTGTTTGTAATCTGAAACACTAGGCATAGCCGTGTTTCAACACCGTCCGAATTTCGCGCCACGCATGCCATTTTTGCCCGCAACATCAGTCAGGTCCAACCATGGTGCTGATTGCAGTAGCGCTCAGATTGCGCTGGGTTAAACTTTATAATCAAAAACGCCGAGGCAGTTTGTAGTTAACTAATTTGAAAAGTTATCGAGCGTGACTTTGGACCTTTGCAACTGGGTTACAAGTTGGTCCAATCGTAATTTGGGTAAGTCTGCTATTGTGGCGGTAAGTGATTAATCCACAACTTATTGGGTTATCCACCGATATTTTGCTTTACAGAACGCCTTTAGCACAGCACCATATGTAGTAAGGAACATGTGATTGGTCACATATTCTAGAGCAGGCACCAAGCGCTTGGGGTGCTGCCATTCCCAGAGCGCAACAGAAAAAAGAGGTGGCGCCATGGCATTGTCAGAACACATTTTGGACGACGACCTTCACCCTATCGATATCGTTGAGCATATTGCGGAACACCATGACTGGAGTTTTGACCGTATTGCCGATGATCAGATTGCAATGGCTGTTGAGGGACAGTGGAAAACCTATTCAATAACGCTGGCTTGGTCGGCCTACGACGAAACACTCCGGTTAGTCTGTTCTTTTGAGATGGAACCACCGGAGGGTAAGCTTCCTCAGCTTTGGGAAGCACTGAACGCTGTAAATGACAAATGTTGGGCGGGTGCATTTACCTACTGGAACGAACAAAAGCTGATGATCTATCGTTATGGCCTGATGCTCTCAGGTGGGCAAATGGCAAGCCCAGATCAAATCGATGTGATGATAAATGCCGCAATCGTCAGTGCAGAGCGCTATTATCCAGCGTTTCAATTGGTAGTCTGGGGCGACCGCGACGTAGAGAGCGCTATGCAAGTTGCCATTGCAGAGGCTTACGGGCGAGCGTAACAATCCCCCTCAACGTCGTGATGGGGGACCTTCAATGGATATGAATGTAGTGGCCGATCGAGGTCTAGTGCTTCTTGGCTGTGGCAAAATGGGATCGGCCATGTTGCAGGGTTGGTTGGCAGACGGACTACCGCCAACGTCTGTTTGGGTAAAGGATCCTTTCCCAAGCGATTGGCTCAAAGCGACTGCTGTCAATATTAATCTAGAGCTGCCGAAGGAACCGGCAATAGTATTGGTTGCGGTGAAGCCTCAGATGATGGCTGCCGCGCTACCTTCGCTGAAGTCGATGGGCAATGGGAGAACGTTGTTCGTTTCTGTTGCGGCGGGTATTTCCATCGCTAATTACGAAGAGGTTTTGGGAGAAAGTACACCAGTCGTTCGGGCGATGCCCAATACCCCCGCAGCGGTGGGCAAAGGCATTACCGCCGTTTTTGGGAATGTGCAAGCGGGTGAAGCAGGCTTGGTTTTGGCTGAGACTTTGATCCGCGCGGTGGGCCAGGTAGTGCGCCTAGACCGAGAAACACAGATGGACGCGGTAACCGGCGTGAGTGGATCTGGGCCGGCGTATGTTTTCCACCTGATTGAAACACTGGCCGCTGCGGGTGAAACTCAAGGACTAGATCCAAGCCTCGCAATGGCGCTGGCAAAAGCTACGGTTGCAGGGGCGGGTGCACTAGCTGAAATGGCTGAGGAGACTCCCGAGACATTGCGAAAAAACGTCACTAGCCCGAATGGTACGACAGAAGCCGGCTTAGCCGTTTTGATGGACCCGGCCAAGGGTTTGCCGCCGCTGATGATCAAAACCGTAGGGGCTGCGTCAGAGCGATCGCGAGAGCTTGCTAATGGCTGACTTGAAATTTGACGAATTTTTGAAGGTCGACATTCGAGTTGGTACCGTGACGCGTGTGGAGCAATTTCCCGAAGCTCGTAAACCCGCTTTGAAAATTTGGGTAGATTTCGGAGACGGAATTGGTGAACGCAAAAGTTCTGCGCAAGTAACGAAGCATTATGATCCTGTTAGTTTGGTCGGTAAGCAAGTGATGGCAGTCGTGAATTTTCCACCAAAACAAATTGGTAAGTTTATGTCTGAAATACTGGTCCTTGGATTATCGGATGACACCGGAGAAATTGTGTTAATTAGCCCGGATATTGTGGTGCCAAATGGGAGGCGCATGCATTGAAAAAACTTCTCATTACGCGACCAACGCCGGACTCTGTTTTGGCTCGGGCACAGGCTGGGTTTGACACGACAGTTCGACAGAGCAATCGTCCGCTACAAGGTGCGGAATTGCGTCAATCATTGCGAAATTTTGACGTTGTCATGCCAACTCTTGGGGATGTCTATGATCATGACGTATTTGCGGATGTTGGTGCGCCCCGCTGCCAGCTCTTGGCTAATTTTGGCGTAGGCTACAATCATATTGATGTGGATGCTGCGACGGCCGCTGGGATTATGGTCACAAATACACCGGGGGCGGTCACGGAAGCAACGGCGGATATTGCGCTGATGTTAATGCTGATGAGCGCACGGCGTGCTGGTGAGGGTGAGCGTATGGTGCGTGCAGGTAAATGGGAGGGTTGGCATCCGACCCAGATGATGGGTCTGCACTTATCGGGCAAAGCGGTCGGTGTGGTTGGCATGGGGCGGATTGGTCAAGCAATTGCACATCGCTGTCACTTTGGCTTCGGTATGAGGGTCAAATATTACAATCGGTCGATCAAACAGATTGGTTTTGATGCAAAACGCTATGAGAGCCTTAACGAGCTAGCCAGTAATGTAGATTTTTTAGTGGCGGCGGTGCCTGGTGGGGCTGCAACGCATCACGTTATCAACGCACGGGTTTTCGCGGCATTGCCGTCTCATGCTCGGTTTATCAACATTTCCAGAGGTGACGTGGTTGATGAGGTGGCTCTGATCGAGGCGCTCAAAAATGGCGTAATTGAGGGCGCGGGCTTAGATGTTTACGAAAATGAGCCCAAGGTTCCGGCAGAATTAATCAAAATGGAAAATGTCGTGCTCTTGCCTCATCTGGGTACGGCGGCATTGGAAATTCGCACGCAAATGGGGTTAATGGCAGTTGAAAACCTCGAGGCGTTTGACCGTAGTTTGCCGCTCCCCAATCGGATTTAAACTTACATTCTGTTTAAAAATTTGCTTCGGTGTAATAGGTTACGGAAATGGATTTAGCTATCGACCATCACACTGCGCGTGTCCTGTTGGAATGGCAGGTGGAACTTGGTGCCACCGAAGCTGTCCTCGATGCACCGCTTAACCGTTACGAGGCTCCTGAAAAGCAGGTTCAGGACAAGGCATTATCTAAAGCGCAGCCTGCCACCTTGGTTTTGGCGCCCGAGGTTGATGCCGTGCAGGTTGCGCGGCAGGCGGCGCGGGGTGCGAAAGATTTGGTTGGGCTGCGCGCTGCTCTGGAGACCTTCGATCATTGCGAGTTGAAGCTTGGAGCAAAAAAATTGGTGTTTGGCGACGGTAATCCTGAGGGCCGCGTAATGATTATCGGCGAAGCGCCTGGTCGGGATGAGGATAGCCAGGGCAGGCCTTTTGTTGGCCGCGCGGGACAATTACTTGACCGAATGCTTGGATCAATAAACATGGGGCGCTCAACCGAACTGTCAAAAGATTCCGTTTACATCACTAACGTGCTGCCCTGGCGCCCGCCGCAGAATCGCGATCCAAAACCAGAAGAGATTGCAATGTTGACGCCCTTCTTGGAGCGCCATGTTGAAATTGTTGCACCTGACGTTCTTGTTTTGATGGGTAATATTAGTTGTCAGGCTGTGCTTGGTAGGCGTGGCATCAGCCGACTTCGGGGACATTGGTTTGAAGCACTAGGCAGTCCTGTCCTGCCGATGTTTCACCCAGCGTTTCTCTTGCGTCGACCTGCTGCCAAGCGCGAAGCATGGGCAGATCTACTGAGTTTGAAGGCCAAATTGGAGACCGCCGTATGAAAATATTGGCATTTTCCGATATGCACCATTCGCATCGCGCGGCTCGAGATATTGTTGCAGCCAGCTTTGAAGCTGATCTGGTGATAGGTGTTGGAGATTTTTGCAATCAGCGTTGCGGTTTATCTGAGGCATTTGGGCTTCTGGATAGCATTCAATCACCGATGATTGTAGTTCCTGGCAACAACGAAAGCGAAAAAGAATTGAGGGAGGTGGTTCCCAAAAATGTAACAGTTCTGCACGGGCAGTCGATGGAAATCGCTGGTTTGCGAGTATTTGGTCTTGGCTATGCTGTGCCGGTGACGCCTTTTACAGATTGGTCTTGCGATCTTACCGAAGAAGTTGCTGAAGATATGTTATCCAAGTTTGGAGATAGTGACCTACTGATCACTCATTCGCCACCCAAAGGCTTTGTGGATCTCTCCTCAAGTGGGATGTCTTTGGGGTCAGTGTCGGTATTAAACGCTATCAAAAGAGAAACTCCCGGGTTGGTGATGTGCGGCCACATACATGATTGCTGGGGCGAGAGTGCAAAAGTGGGGCAATCGCGTATTGTTAACCTAGGCCCAACGACCAATTGGTTTGAATTTAGGAACGGAGTCTGGAAATGAGCAGGATTGACGAAAGTAAAAAGTTTATTCCGGTGCGCATTGCCGTATTGACTGTCAGTGATACCCGTTCGATTGAGGAAGACCGATCAGGAGCTACTATAGTCAAACTTTTGGAGGACGCAGGGCATAATTTGGCTGACCGAAAGATTGTGCAGGATGAGCGAACAACTATTGCGGACCAATTACGCGCTTGGTGCACAAATCAGGACGTCGACGTGATTATAACGACTGGTGGCACTGGTTTGACTGGCCGAGACGTGACTGTCGAAGCGCATCGTGATGTTTATGAAAAAGAAATCGAAGCATTTGCTACAGTTTTTACTACTATGTCGCTACAAAAAATAGGAACTAGCGCGGTCCAAAGTCGAGCCACTGGGGGCGTTGCGATGGGCACATATTTGTTTGCACTACCGGGGAGCCCCGGTGCCTGTAAAGACGCTTGGGATAACATATTAAAATGGCAACTAGACTACCGACATCGTCCATGCAATTTTGTCGAGATCATGCCCCGCCTAGATGAACACATGCGGCGCAAGTGACGCGCTTGTTCTCTTGAAATAGCAAAGTTCACATTTTGATAAATCGTTTTTCCGCGATATTTTTTTATTTTTTTGACGGAAAACTCACATCGATCCGTAAGAGTATACAGTACAATCAGAGTTCTTTGGTGAGATACAAAGTTTCACTTTTGCGGTACTGAGGAGTAGAGTCGACAAATGCGTTTCTTGAGGCAAAGCTTAACTGGTCTTTTTCTTTTGTTTTCGACGATCGGTATTCTTGTTTTTGCTGGTCAGTTGGTAAGAGACGCCGTGCAGGATCGAATGGCGCGAGACAATAGTGGGCCCCCGACACGCGAGCGAGTTTTCACGGTGAACGTGGTTGCAGCCGTGCCAAAAAGCATAGCTCCGGAGTTGGTCGCGTTCGGTGAAATTCAAAGTCGCCGCAGTCTGGAAATACGAGCGACCGCCGCTGGCACTATTACGAAACTGTCGGAGCGTTTCGAGGATGGCGCCGCGGTGAGAGCAGGCGAAGAATTGATCCAGGTTGATCCGACAAAAGCAAGATATGCGCTGGACAGAATTGGTAGTGATCTTCTGGACGCCGAAGCGGAAGAACGCGACGCTGTTCGTATGCTGATCCTTTCTCAGGATGAATTAGCGGCGGCCGAGGCCCAGTTTGAACTAAGAAACAAGGCCTTTGATCGGCAGGTGGATTTGCAGGGGCGTGGTGTGGGAACCGCAACCGCTGTTGAAACAGCCGAGTTGGCGCAATCAAGCGCGAGGCAAGTTGTTTTGGCCAACCGGCGGTCTGTAGCGCAATCAGAGGCACGGGTCGATCAGGCCGAGACTCGCCTCAACCGTGTGCACATTGCGCTCGCCGAAGCGGAGAAAGATTTGCAAGATACTGTGATTAACGCTGACTTTTCAGGCACTCTATCTGAGGTTAACGTTGTGAAAGGGGGGCTTGTTTCCCTGAACGAAAAACTAGCCCGACTGATTGATGCTGCCGCCCTAGAAGTCTCGTTCCGAGTGTCGACCCCACAATATGCGCGACTCATTGATGAAACGGGTCGGTTGCACGAGTCTGAAATTATGGTTTCGCTGGATGTTATGGGAGAAGATCTCACTGCAACTGGAGTCATCACAAGAGATGCGGCCGCGGTTGAACAAGGCCAAACTGGGCGCGTACTGTTTGCTCGGCTCGATGGCGCTCGTGGTTTAAAGCCTGGGGATTTTGTGACAGTTCGAGTCCGAGAGCCAGCGTTAGATAACGTGATCGAACTTCCTGCCACTGCGTTAGACTCAGCGAGTCGCGTTCTGGTCGTATCAGATGATAATCGGCTGGAGGCCCATCAAGTCAAGTTGCTGCGCCGTCAGGGCGACGCGGTACTGGTGCGAGGTCTTGGACTGGCCGGACGTAGTGTGGTTAGCCGACGTACGCCGCTACTTGGTGAAGGTATCGCGGTGAAGCCAAATCATAACGGAAACGAAATGCCAAAGGCGCCACCGATGGTAAAATTGTCGGATGCCGACCGGGCAAAATATGTGGCATTTGTCGAGTCCAATCAACGTATGCCGGACGGCGTGAAGAAAAGAATGATTTCGGCTCTAAATAAGTCCGAGGTGCCTGCTCAGATGATCGATCGGCTCAAGAGCCGCATGGGAGGTTAAGCGATGCGTGCTCTGGGCGATCGCGCTGGCGGAATTCTGTCATACTTTACTCGGCATGCGACAGCTGCAAATCTGTTGCTCGTCGTTTTGATTATGGCCGGGCTGGCGTCGTTTCCTCGAATGAGAGCTCAGTTTTTTCCAGACATAATTATTGACAATGTTTCGGTCTCTGTGTCGTGGGATGGTGCTGGAGCAGAAGATGTTGACGCGGCTATCGTGCAAGTAATGGAACCTGCGATGCTTGCGGTAGAAGGCGTCGAGCAAACGAGTTCAAGATCTACGGAGGGCTCTGCCAGCATAACTTTGGACTTTGAGGCTGGCTGGGACATGGCAAGAGCTACGGATGATGTTCGAGTAGCGGTTGACGCGATAACGACATTACCGGACGAAGCAGACGACCCTATCGTTAGACGCGGGAGGTGGCGCGACCGTGTCACTGATCTGGTCATCACTGGTCCAGTCGAAGTTGATCAAATCGCAAAGTTTGCTGATGAGTTAATAGTGCGGCTTTACACTAAAGGGGTTACACGCACAACGATCCGAGGACTTGCCGAACGAGAGACAATTATTGAGGTTTCTTCGGTTGAACTGATCACTCATGACATTTCACTTCAGCAAATTTCAGACGCGGTTGCTGAAGAGGTGAATGCTGATCCAGCCGGTGATGTTAGGGGCGCCGCCGCTCGCGTACGGACGGGTGTGGAAAAGCGCGCTCCTGATGAAATTGCGAGCATCGTGCTGCGATCTAACTCTGATGGAACGAAATTGACGATAGGAGACGTCGCAACAATTCGGGTCGATGGTGTGAACCGCAATCGATCCTATTTCGTGGGTGCTGATCCAGCGATTTCAATTCGCGTAGATCGCTCCGATAAAGGGGACGCGATTGCTATCCAAAAAATCGTGGAAGAAGTCGCCGCAGAAATGCAGGCAACGTTACCCCAAGGCGTCGCGTTAGAATTGATCCGTACTCGAGCTGAGGCCATTTCCGGTCGACTCAACATATTGCTAAAGAATGGCTTAACCGGGTTGGCCCTTGTCGTTGCATTGTTATTTTTATTTTTGAATGCTCGCACAGCAATGTGGGTCGCAGCTGGTATACCAACTGCGATGATGGCGGCGATTGCTTTGATGTATATGGGTGGATTGACCATAAACATGATATCACTATTCGCGCTGATCATTACACTTGGGATTGTTGTGGATGACGCCATCGTTGTTGGAGAACACGCTGACGCCCGGGCACGGCATCTTAATGAATCACCGGTCGTAGCCGCAGAAAATGCCGCACGGCGAATGTCGATGCCAGTGTTCAGCTCTACGTTGACAACCATCATTGCGTTTTTTGGCCTGATAGTAATTTCTGGGCGTTTTGGAGACTTGATTGCTGACATACCGTTTACCGTTATCGCGGTTTTAATGGCGTCATTGATCGAGTGCTTCCTTATCTTACCAAATCACATGGCTCACGCGTTGAAGCATACGGCCAAATCACACTGGTATGACTTTCCCAGTCGGATAGTAAATGTGGGTTTTCGTTGGTTCCGCGAAAAGATTTTTCGGCATTTCATTAAACTTGTGGTTTTCTTGCGCTACCCAGTTTTTGCGATGGCAATCCTCGTTCTGGCTTCCCAGATGGCATTGTTCGTTCAGGGCGACGTAAAATGGCGGTTTTTTAATGCGCCAGAACGTGGTTCTGTGACTGGAAACTTCGCAATGCTTGCCACCGCAACCCGCGAAGATAGTTTGAAGATGATGCGCGAACTGCAGCGTGCAACAGAGGAACTTGGTGAAGAATACAAGGTTCGACATGGTCGAAATCCTATTGATTATGTGATCGCGGAAATTGGTGGCAACGCGGGAAGATCATTACCAGGATCAGATAGTCTGGATCCCGATTTACTGGGCGGGATTTCTATAGAGTTGATTGATGCGGATTTGCGCCCATACTCCAGTTTCGCCTTCGTCGGGGAGTTGCAGGACCGAGTTGTTCGTCATCCGTTGGTTGAAACGATTTCGTTTCGGGGTTGGCGCTCGGGACCAGGCGGTGATGCATTGGACGTGCAGATTTACGGTGCTTCCAGCGAAACACTCAAAACAGCTAGTGAGGCGCTGAAAACCGCCCTCTCAGAGTACCCAGAGGTTTCCGCCGTTGAAGATAATCTGAGCTACGACAAGGAGGAGTTAATCCTTGAATTGACCCCTCAAGGCCAGGCGCTGGGCTTCAGTATAGATGGGTTGGGTCGCGTTTTGCGGCATCGTTTGAATGGACTAGAGGCAGCTACTTATCCCGACGGACCGCGAAGTGCACGCATTCGGGTCGAATTGCCGGAAGGTGAATTGACCGCAGACTTTTTGGAAGCCAGCCTAATGCGAACGCCGGCCGGTAAGTATGTTCCCTTGGCAGACTTGGTAACCGTAGAGAGCCGGACGGGTTTCAGTACTGTTAGGCGCGAAAATGGACTGCGCTTGATTAACATAACTGGCGACATATCAGAAGACGACCCTGCGCGGGCTGAAACCATTATGGAACGATTGGAAACAGAAATCTTGCCAACAATCGCCAGTGTACATCAGGTCGAATGGCAATTAGCTGGATTAGCGGAGCAGGCCGACAGCTTCCTAAAAGATGCTCGCACCGGTCTTGTTCTCTGCCTTGCTGGCATCTTTTTGGTTTTGGCGTGGGTATTTTCGAGTTGGACTAGGCCCGTCGTGGTAATGGCGATTATTCCCTTTGGACTCGTTGGTACAATTTACGGTCACTACATGCATGACGTGCCACTAAGTATGTTCTCGGTAATTGGTCTGATTGGCATGACTGGAATTATCATTAACGACTCAATTGTTTTGGTCACTACGATTGATGATTATGCCAAAGATCGTGGTTTGATACCGTCGATAATCGATGGTGTTGCAGACCGCCTCCGCCCCGTTTTCTTGACAACGGCGACCACGGTTTTGGGGTTGGCACCGCTACTGTTCGAGCGCTCGCAGCAGGCGCTATTTTTAAAGCCGACGGTGATCACGCTAGTTTATGGACTAGGTTTTGGTATGTTTTTGGTACTATTGATTGTACCCGCATTGATAGCGATCCAATCCGATATTGCTCGCCAAGTCGGCGCTTTGAGGTATGGATTTCGGGCAAAGGGATTACGGGTTTTCTTGGCTGTTGCAGCGACAACGATTGGTTTGTGGCTGGCGGTCACTCTAGGCTGGACGGTTTGGCAAGGGCAGTTGCATCCGCAATTGGTAGAATGGGTGCCAGCACTCGATCTGGTTGATGGCATTGCGATGACCTTTGGCGCGTTTATTGTGGGCGCTTTAGCAATTTCCCTTATCGTATACGCGCTATCGGCAGTTGGAACCCTTTTCACCATGCGACGTCGTCGCCGCGCGGCGAGTTGAGCTGCCTGCGGTTGAAACACATGTGAAATTAATTGGCACAGCCACGAATATCAACTGCACTTTTCTTGCCAAGGACGGTAAAGCGCAGAGAGGATCTGTCTAATAAAAAGGGTAGCCCCTCCACATGCTGCAACTCAGTCTGCGCGGTTAGAATGCCACTGCTCCGTTGGATTTCTCCTTCTCCAACCCAAATCTGAGGGTTGTCGATTTCGACGATCGCAATCTCTTTTGGACCCATGCTGGGCATTTTTATAATTGAAGTAAGCAGCAAACCGTCTGCCGTTGCACTTACGCTGCATTTAACATTCGTGACGCCTGCCTCGACCATGGTTAATGGGCGATCCGCGAGCGCTGCTGCAATGCGAGCATCTCGCTTTCCGCGCTTCGGTAGATCTGCTTTCACCGTCAGTTGTTGAGGGACACATATATCACGGCATACCCCAATATCTAAAACTGCTTTGAGGCGTATAGACCTATTTTTTGTTCTTGGCTGTACCTGGATTGGAAGGATAAGCTCATCCGTATACCCGATCGAGCGCATTCCGTTTTGTTGAAAAACTTCAGGTGTGGGCCATTCAATTTTTGCTTCAGCAAAATTTCTAGATCCGAACCAATCAATGCGTGGTGGAATGCCAGAGTCACCCGGTGCGCGCCAGTAAGTTTTCCAACCCGGTTTGAGTGTGATCCGTAAAGCAGCAGTGTGGCTGCCGTCGATATTACGCCAGCCTTGCAGTATCTCTGCCTGAGCAATGCGATCAAAGGTTTCGCCTAAAGCTGGGATACTAAGGCAAACACCAATGAGCGATAAAATTATAGTTTTAAAAGTCATGTAAAATTTGTGCGGCATTGCTCGCCCAAAGCCAACTCACTTTCCGGCGAGGAAATTCAGATGCTTTGAAACATAGAGAAGGCTATTGCGTCATTGTCCTTGTGGGCACATGTTGGTGTATGGCCCTCTACAGGACGAGACACTTAATTGACTGAAATGCTTGGCACAACTACCGATTTCACTGGACAGATGTTAATTGCTATGCCGGGAATAGGTGATCCGAGGTTTGCGCATTCTGTTGTATTTCTTTGTGCGCATTCCGAGGATGGTGCTATGGGACTGATAGTGAACAAAGTAGTCGATGGCATGGGATTGTCTGCGTTGTTAGGGCAATTGAATATTCCTCTCAAGCGTCCAGAGTTTGACTGTAGTCTTCATTTCGGTGGACCAGTCGAAGGTGGCCGAGGCTTCGTTTTGCATTCACCGGAATACCAGTCAGACTTATCGACATTGAAGGTGAGCCATCAATTCTCCATGACGGCGACAATGGATATACTCGAAGACATGGCGCAGGGGGTGGGCCCTGAGCAACGTCTCTTAGCACTGGGGTATGCTGGATGGGGAGCTGGGCAATTGGAAGCCGAAATCGCCGAGAACGGGTGGCTCCTTTGTGACGCCACACAAGATTTGGTGTTTGGTGTTGCAAATGCGGAGAAGTGGCCGCAGGCATTGAAAAGCATTGGCGTAGACGCATTGAGCCTTTCGGCAACGGCAGGACATGCCTGATGTGAGAGATAGAAAGCCGCCTCAGAGCAACAAACCAGTATAGCAAGTTTTGAAGGTGCAATTTAGCAGTGTCGCTATGGCTCTCCAAAAATTGGCATCGTCTGCACTTGGTTTACCAAAAGTTTTAAATTTTTAAAGGTGTGTCTGTTTTACAAAAAGTCCTTGAAGCGGAACGCACTGAAAGGGTTTAAGTTGCCAACAGAAAGTAAACTTGCGATCTGCATTGATGTCGAGGAGAATTATGCCTGTGTCCAGAGATCAGTGTTGTATTTCAAAAAATGACCGCCGCCGTAGCATGCATGTTGGTGCCCGCTCTAACTTTTAACTCGAAAGGGCCCCAACAGTTTTTTTCACATTTACACGAAGTAATTTAGTATTGTCGTGCACCTGCTTCTGACGCAACTCGCGGCACCAGCGCTTTTACAAGACTTGTCATTTCTAGCGTACCAACAGGGGTTCCGTTGCGTGTCACTAAATAGGCGTGAGAGGTATCGCCGCCTGATTTTGCAATCATGGTTTCAAGCGTGTCGTCATAATCAAGCTCTCCGTGCGCACCCTCGGGTACTTTGCCCCCGTCAAGAGGTGTCATGATTGAGCGTACTCGAAGGACTCGCGCGCGATTGATGTCGCTCACGAAATCTTCAATATAAGGGTCACTTGGATTGAGAAGGATGTGCTGCGGCTCGCCCTGCTGAACCACATAGCCGTCCTTAAGGATCACAAGGTGATCTGCCAGTTTCAGCGCTTCGTCAAGATCATGAGTAATGAAGATGATGGTCTTATGCAGCTCTTTCTGCAGCTCTAAAAGGAGATCTTGCATGTCGGTACGAATAAGCGGATCGAGTGCCGAGAATGCCTCGTCCATCAACATAATGTCCGTATTCGCCGTAAGTGCGCGGGCAATACCCACACGTTGCTGCATTCCACCGGACAGTTGCGCCGGATAGTGGTTTTCAAACCCACTCAAGCCTACACGATCCAGCCATTTCTGGGCTTCTTTGTCACAGTCGATCTCGTCATGACTGCGCACGGACAAAGGCATCCCAGCGTTTTTTAGCACTGTCTTATGGGGCAAAAGCGCAAACTTCTGGAACACCATGGACATCTTTTCCTGACGTGCTTTGCGCAAGCCGTCCTCAGACAGTTTCATGACGTCTTCGCCTTGAACGATTATCTCGCCCGCTGTGGGTTCGATCAAACGGTTCAGGTGGCGGATCAAGGTGGATTTACCGGAGCCGGACAGGCCCATTACAACTGTAATTTCACCCGCCTGCATGTCGACGTTGATGTCGTTAAGACCCAAAACATGCTTATGCTCTGCTAATAACTCCTCTTTGCCCATGCCGCCTTGGACATAATGCAGCACCTCTTTGTCGCGTGTGCCGAAGATTTTATAAAGCCCGCGAAGGCTGACCATTGGTTCAGTCATAACCTTGCTCCTATCAATGTTTGACGCGGGTCATATCGACCCGAGTGAGGGCTGCTTTGGACACGCGGTCCAAAATAACGGCGAGAAGAACAATCCCGATACCGGCAACAATACCGACACCTAGTTCAAGGTTTCGAATACCACGCAGCACGTTAACACCAAGGCCTGGCGCAGACACAAGGGATGCAATCACGACCATCGCAAGGCTCATCATGATGGTCTGGTTAATCCCTGCCATGATATTGGGCAAAGCCAGTGGCAGTTGAACGCGTAAGAGTTTCTGGCGGGAGTTCATGCCAAAAGCGTTCGCCGCCTCAATTACGTCCTGATCCACAAGGCGAATACCAAGGTCTGTCAGGCGGATTACTGGCACGATCGCATAAAGAATAATCGCGATCCCATAAAGTTTGGACTCTGTCACCGAGAACAAGAAGATCAGCGGGATCAGGTATACGAAGGTTGGGAGGGTTTGTAGAAGGTCTAAGATTGGCACTGTGGATTTTTGCAATCGGTCCGATTTCGACATTGCAATCCCGATGGGGACGCCCAGCATTACCGAAATTGTCGTGCAAACGAAAATGATTGAGAGTGTCTGCATCGCCACATCGTAGTGATCAACGAGACCCAACAGCATAATTGAAACGAAAACAAAAATCGTGACAGGTTTCGAGCGTGACGCCCAATAAGAAATCGCGACAAGAAGCGGTACCATTATAAACCAGGGTGTCAATTCAAACAGCCACAACGCGCCATCCAACAGCCAACTGAGCGGTTGAGTGATTGGATCGAGAAAGGTCTTTAGGGCAGGTTTTGCCGCCAAGAAGCCTGTTTCGATGCCTTTAGTGACATCGCGTGATTGAATGATGCTGCTGCAGCTTTCATTCAAATTGTCCAATGATGGAAACGGAAAGAACGAGCCTGTTGCCTCAGCACCGTCCGTTTGTGCCATCAGGTCTGCCATCGAAAGAGGTGCGTCCGCACCGGTTTCACCGCACCAATCGCCCAAACCCAAGGCGTTGAATAATTTGTCGTAGAAGGCCATTTGATCCCCGTCCCTTGTCCCGTATCTCTTGCCTCAATGTCGCAGCCTGTCAAGCAAAGCGCCCCCCAACCATTTTTTGGGGGAGGCGCTTATATCTTAGCTTACTTAAGGATACCTGAGAGGCGCTCGCGCGCATCATCATCTAGCCAGCCTGCCCAAACATCTTTGTAGTTGGTCAAGAAGTATACGGCAGCTTCGTCATATGATGCGTTGTTGTCCAGACGCCAGGCAAGGATTTCACCCATCTCTGCGTTTGTGAAGCTGACGTTGGCCATCAAGGCTGCAGCATCAGGTTCACGCTTAACAAAGTCATGGGCAGCGGCTGTCACAACCTTGGCTGCAGGGTAAGCAGAGAAGGATGGCGAGGCACAGTCAACGTCACCGTTACAGGTGTGCGCGTCTGCGTCATAGGCACCGACTTGGACTGCAACCATTGGGTATTTGCCCAAAACCGCCGTTGGGGCCCAGTAGTAGCCGAACCATGGTGCTTTTTCGTCAAACGCTGCCGCAATGGAAGCCTGAAGGGTTTCACCGGAACCGTGCTGGAAACGCTCAAGACCATTGCTCTCAGCTTCGAGCGCGATCAGATTGTTGTTGTTGATGATGTCGCAGGCCCAGCCTGATGGGCAATCGTGAAACTTGCCACCGACGAGTGATGGGTTGGCCATGATGCCTTCCCATGTTGTCAGCTCTGGATTGGATTCAGCGAGGTATGATGGAATCCACCATGCTTCTACACCGCCGTCAGAAAGCACGTCTGCCAACTCAACCAATTTACCCTCTGCAAGAAGGCCGGGGTACGCTGGCGTTGAGTTCGCCCAGACTTCCGTCAGGATATCAGGTTCGCCTGTTTCTGTGATGGATGTAATTGCGGTCACAGTAGAAGACGGAACTTTTTGGACGTTACAGCCGTAGCCTTGCTCCATCAGGAACGCTGACACAGCCGTGACGACGGCGGAGGACGCCCAGTCCATTTCAGTTATCGTTACGTCGCCACATTCTGCAAAAGCAGCCGTGCCGGACGTCATCAGCGATGCAACTGCAAAGCATTTCATAAGTTTTGTCTTTTTCATTCGAAGCTCTCCCTGAGGTCGATTTGCCCTTGTTTGTAAAAAGCCAAACGGTGGGCGCCCGTCTGGTTCAGGCCTGATGCGCAGATCGCGTTCAGACTATTAAGCCCGTGCTGGCAAAGCGCCAAACGGGTATTAAGTGCGGTGTTGATCATCCAATCACCGGCAATTCAGGCGCCGCGCGGGTGGTCAAAAGCTCTGCTTTTTCACTGCGCACGACGATGTTTTCTTCATGTACCATCATCAGTCCGTCACCGTAAGACAAAGAAGGCTCTATTGTCAGCACCATATTTTCTTTTAACTCAGTTGAGTCAAAGGCGGCATGTGACGGCTGCTCGGTCAACTGCATACCCAGCCCATGCCCAAGTCGCCCAATATCTCCACCAGAATTGTCCATTTCGGCAATGACATTTGACATCGCCATGAATAAATCGCGACAGGTATTGCCGGGTCTTGCCGCATTGATACCGGCCTCGGTCGCTCGGTACAGCACATCATAAGCACGCTTTGCTTCGTCACTGACTTGCTGGATTGCCCAGTTGCGATCAAAATCGCAAAAATACCCATCCCACGTCAGACCCGTGTCGAGCATCAACACATCACCCTTTTGCAAGGGGTGCTGATTTGGTGGCGAAATGACGTCCGCATACCCTCCTTGATTGGCAGCGCCGACCACATACGGCGCATCATCCGCGCCTGCATGCAGAGCGGCAATACGAAACGTGCGAAACACATCTTCAAGTGGCTGCCCTTTTGACATGATTTGAGGTACCTGCGCAAAAGCTGCAGATCCGATGCCACAGACATGTGCGAGTTTTTCGATTTCGGCGGCAGATTTTACCATCCGCAATCCTTGCACAATCTCTGTGCAATCAGCAGTTCGCAATCCGGAAACTCCCGCCATCAATCGTTCCCAGTCCCCAAGAGGCATCTGCAACTTGGTTTCATGCCCTTTCATCACACCGATTTTTTCTCTTTTTTTGGCAAATGGGTCCAGTAACTCTGTCAAGAGGCTGATGCCATCATCCTGTGGTGCTGGCGCCCCCCAAGTACGTATGTCCTCAAGCCAGCCACGGCGCATCAACTCGGCACCAATCTCCGGTATTACAGCGATGGGTTTACCTTCTGCAGGGACAAAAATGAACCATGGCCGAGTCGGGCTTTGCCAGAAAAGCGTTTGAAAACCTGTGAAATATTGAACATCTTGTTCGCCCATCAACAACAAACCGACCAGTCCCTCACTGGCCATAAGTGACTGAGCCTTTATTGTGCGCTGGCGAAATTCCGTCTCCGAGAAACCGCGCTTGGGGGCTGTGTTCGCATGCATGATGCTGTGGCTCCTCATGCTCTGCTTTGGCCGTTCTGGCTTACAATTGCGAGCGCGGAAAATTCAGCCATTTCACCTCGCCAAACCTGACGGCCGAAGCAAAACGGTGTACCAGCATCATCATAAATGACTTGCTCTAACTCAATAATTGCGTGGCTCAATGCTATATTCAAAAGCTTAGCTTCATTTGCCTTTACTCCTCGCATCCGAATTATGATGTTACCCGTATTGGCCGATGTCCCATAACTTTTTTCAAGGGTTTGGCTGGTCGATTGTCTTAAGTCCTTTTCAAGAAAGTTAGGAAATCGGTCGGCAACAAGATATTCTGTTTCGATAAAAATTGGATGTCCACCAGAATGAAAGAGCCGAGTATATTCTATTACCCTGCTGTATTCGCTCAGTTCTAAAGTTGTTAATATCTCGTTTTTTGCTATGTGCTCTGCAGCCTGTATCACTTTAATTTCTAGATCAAGGTCATTGGCTTGTGCGCTGGCTAAGAAACTGACCATGTTGCTAACATTGTACCTGAGACGTTTGGGAGAGACAAAACGTCCGCGACGGTCTGCGTTATAAACAAGCCCTTCTGTTTCTAACGCCTGGAGTGCTCGACGCCCGGTTACCCTGCTTACGCCGTATCGGTCAGAAAGTGCTCGTTCTGATGGCAGGATATCATGTTCCGCTAATCCTCCAGAGGTGATTTGAGCACGAATATTATCGGCGATTTGAAGAAAGCGAGGACGCGTTGGTGAATTGGTATCGGTCCTAAGTCTGCCCTCTATGCCCAGCAATTTCATACCTCTGATTCACACTGTGTTGAGAAGCCTAGGTGGTATATACCAGATTGATCAAGAAATTTTTTCGTTGACAGTTAAAACTCCTGCCCAATTAAATTACTTATCGAATCTGGTATATACCAGTATAGGTGGAGGTGAAACGTGGTACTCGAACTAGAACGTCAGCATCTTAAAGTACGATATAAAGTACGTTTTGAGGCTCGAGGATTTGAAAGCCGCGTATTCTCTGAGGTGGGCTACTGATGGTGCGAAATGAAACTCCATAATGCATACGGAAAGAAGAGACGAGCCTGGGCTGGTGTTTGCTTGCTTGAGTTCAAACGATGACATTTATTGACCAAATTGAAACTTTAGATTTTGTCACTGACGAGGGCCTTGGTGCGCGTGCACGTCTTGGACTGATTGTTTTACAAACTGATCAGACCATCGAACAAGAATTTGCGAAGATTTTCGGGGCTCAGGCGGGCGTAGCGCTCTATGTGGCGCGCATCCCCAACGCCATGGACGTTACACCTGAAACTCTCCGTCAAATGGCTTTGGATTTAACTAGTACTGCCGAACTCCTGCCAGCGAGCTTTGGTTTTGATGTGATCGGCTATGCTTGTACCTCTGGCGCCACAATGATTGGGGAACTCAGTGTGGGCTCACTTGTCCGTGATGCGCACAGGGACGCCCAAAACACTAACCCGATTACCGCAAGTAAGGCCGCTTTTGCAGCTCTTGGGATAAAGCGCATCGCGCTGGTAACGCCCTATGCACCAGATGTGACACTCGAGATGCAGGCCAATCTGCGCGCGGATGGGTTTGATACTATCGCTGTGGCGACATTTAATCAGTCAGACGATTTCACTGTAGCGCGGATTAGCCCCGACAGCATCTTCGAAGCTGTGCTGAAAATTGGAGCATACGAGGATTGTGACGGCGTTTTTGTTGCCTGTACCAGTCTACGTGCGATGGAAATTATTGCTAGGGCTGAAGCCGAACTGAATAAGCCGGTCATCTCCTCCAATCAAGCTCTGGCGTGGCACATGATGAGGCTTGTAGGGCTTACGTCGAATTGTTCAAAAGCCGGATCTCTTTTTAATGAAAATCTCAAATAAGCCAGGACTCAATTGATGCAAAAACCTCTTCCTTCCCACGCGCAGGTTGTGATTATTGGTGGTGGAATTCATGGATGTTCAGTGGCCTACCACCTTGCAAAAGCAGGCTGGAAAGATGTGATTTTACTTGAGCGTAAGGCTCTCACTAGTGGCACAACTTGGCACGCTGCAGGGCTTGTTGGGCAGTTACAAGGAAGTCACGCAACGACGGCATTCGCCAGTTATGGCGTTGAGCTTTTGCAGGAGATTGAGGCTGAAACAGGCCAAAACCCCGGTTTCCGGAAATCAGGTTCAATCTCTATTGCCGTGAACGAGCAGCGGTTAGCTGAGCTCAAACGTAAGGCTGATTTTGCCTCACTCTTCGGTGTCGAAGCGTATTACATGGAAACAGACGAGATTTTTGAACGCTGGCCTTTGATGAATCCTGATGGTGTTTTGGGGGGTATTTGTATGCCCTCCGATGGTTCGGCCAATCCGATTGATCTCACCCAGGCACTTGCAAAGGGCGCTCGCATGCACGGAGCGACGATACGCGAGCAAACCAAAGTCGAGGAGGTTCTAGTTGAAAGTAGCAAAGTCATAGGCGTGCGAACGGATGAAGGTACGATCACGGCCGACGTGGTTGTCAATTGTGGCGGCATGTGGGCGCGCGAATTAGGTCAGAAAAATAATGTTGGTGTGCCACTTCATGCCTGCGAACACTACTATCTGGTTACTGAGCCAATCAAAGATTTACCTTCTGATTTACCGGTGCTGCGTTCATATTGTGATGGCACATATTGGAAGGAAGATGCAGGAAAGCTACTCTTCGGGTTTGCCCATTTTAATGCCAAGGCTTGGGCGCAAAACGGCATTCCTGAAAGCTTTGAGTTCGACAGTCTACCCTTCGTTGAGGACGACGTGATGGAGGTTTTAGAGCTCAGTATGAATCGCGTACCAGTTCTTCAAGAAACTGGTATTCGTACATTTTTTAATGGTCCAGAAAGCTATTCGCATGATGGCCGCTTCACACTCGGTGAGGCTCCTAACTTGAAGGGTTATTATGTCTTAGCAGGTGTAAATTCCACTGGTATTCAATCTGGCCCCGGTGCGGGTAAGGCATTAGCTGATTGGATAATGGCCGGACACCCAACCATGGACCTCGCCGAGATGGATCCGGCGCGAATCGAAGATTGGCAGGCGCGTGATCTTTATTTGCAAGAGCGTTGCCCGGAAACGCTGGTGCTAACATATGCAATGCACTGGCCCGGCCGTCAGCGTGAAACAATACGCGGCTTACGGCGCACACCGTTTTATCATGCAATGGAATCGAATGGTGCTGTTTACGGCGAGGTGCAGGGCTGGGAGCGGCCAGTTTGGTTTGCTCCCAATGGTGTAGAAAAGGACTATGATTATTCCTATCATCAGCCTAGTTGGTTTGAACATTCACAAGAAGAGCAAAAGGCAGCACGCGAAGGAGTAGTGATGATCGACTACTCTATGCTGGGCAAGTTGATGGTCTCCGGGCGTGACGCTTTGGCATTCCTGCAGCGTGTTTGCACCAATGATATGGCGATGCCCGTTGGGGGCGTAGCATATTCACTGATGTTGAATGATCGAGGCGGTATTGAGAGTGATGTCACAGTTGCGCGTCATGGACTTGATGAGTTCATGGTGATGAGTTCAATATCTCACACCCGACGTGACCGTGATCACTTGATGCAGAAAATCCACCCCAGCGAAGAGGTGCATCTACGCGATGCTACTACAAGTTACGGCGTACTCGCAGTCTCCGGGCCAAAAGCGCGAGACCTGTTAGCAGCAGTGGCAGATGTTGATCTCGATGATGCAGCTTTTGTTTTCAATAGCCACCAACATTTCTACATCGGTCATGCACCTGTTTTTGCGCAGCGCTTGTCATACACAGGCGAAACTGGCTGGGAAATTTTCATCACTCCCGATTTTGCTGAACACGTATTTGACGTGCTCTGGAAAGCGGGAGCCCCGCTTGGCATGCGTTTTTGTGGTAGCGAAGCCCTCAACGCGTTGCGCATCGAAAAGGGTTTCCTGCACTGGGGGCATGACATGTCCTATACTGAGTCACCACATCAGGTTGGTCTTGGTTTTGTCTGCAAGCATGAAAAAGAAATACCTTTCATTGGTCGTGATTGCTATCTCCGCCGCAGGGCTGAGGGCAAAGGACCGTTCCTGTGCTCGATAAAGCTAAACGATGGAAACGCGCTGTTGCATCACAACGAACCAGTTTTACGCAATGGAGAAATTCTGGGTTTCATCACCAGTGGTGCTTTCGCATATGCCCAAGAGGCATCCGTCGGTCTATGCCTTCTGTCACCGCCTGCCGGTTTAGATGGAAAAGCGGCGTTGACTTCAGGCGACTACGTCGTTGTAATCGAGGGGCGTCAAATTCCGGCAACGCTGAGCATGAAACCTTTCCATAAAAAAACTAAATAGTCGAAAATTTTATGTAGACATTAATACATTTGAATAGGAATTGTCTGTGAAGAAGTTGCGAAACTATAGAAAGCACGGGCTGCATCAAGTAAATAATATCCTGAACCAAATTAGTTAACATAAGTGGGCAATCAAGTGTGCTATCCTATTGGAAAGCATGTAGTATTGAGGAATTTTGATGTATGTGCGATGGCTTCCTCAATAGATTCAAAGCTGTTCGAAAACTGCATAAAATGGCTCACTCAGGATTTTTATCACTTAGCAATCTCAGTTCACTTTTTCGCTGACATCTAACGAAAAAATTGGATTGCGTGGATGATTACCAGTTCAAGGTCGGGGCTTGGCGGCCCGCGCTAGGCGATCGTTAATGGCGCGACCCAAGCCATGGTTTGGAATCGGTGAAACCGCTATTGTGCCAGTGGCCAGAGTATCCAGTTCATGCAAATGGAGGAACAGGTTAGCTGCAGCTTCGCCCAAATCACCTGCTTCGCTTAGATTGAGCGTGGCGCCCAATACTGGTCCAAAGCCGAGTAAAATTTCGCCCGGCCGAATGTCGGTCACATTTTGACGCAGGGGCGCACTTGGTGCGTAGTGTGATGACATCTGCCCGGGCGCCGTTAACGCATCGCCAGGCTGATGCAATGCAATTGGTTCGCCCAAAGCGGCTTCAATGGCCTCCTGAGGGATGCCTCCCGGTCGCAACAATGTGGGAACATTTTTTAGCCCCAGAATGGTAGACTCCACTCCTACGCCGCAAGCGCCACCCTCAACGATAGCGTCGATCCTACCTTTCAGGCCACTAGCAACATGCGGCGCGTTGGTGGGGCTGATCTTTCCAGATAGGTTAGCTGATGGAGCGGCAACGGGACCTCCAAATTTTTGCAAAAGTGCCACTGCAATTGGATGTTTGGGAACTCGAACAGCAAGCGTTGGTAGGTTTGCAGTCACAAGAGAAGAGACACCAGATCCCTCCCGCACAGGAAGAACTAATGTAAGGGGGCCTGGCCAGAAGGCTTCCGCCAACCGTTCGGCTGCGTCAGTCCAGTTCACGTAGGATTGGGCGGTTTCCTTGCTATCAAGATGTACAATCAATGGATTAAAGTGAGGGCGCCGCTTGGCTTCAAAAATATGGGCGACTGCTAAATCATTGCGCGCATCACAACCCAAACCGTAAACCGTTTCTGTTGGAAAGGCGACTATCCCACCCCCTGAGAGCAATTCACTTGCTCGGGTCAGTCCGGATTCGTCGGAAGAAAGCATTTTAGTTTGCACGGCGCAGGCTCCTGTGACGCTGCGTTTCTCTTTTCAGGGGCGAACAGGCCCTTACCTTTAACTTAGATGCTGCATACAAGCGCTATAAACCAAAGCCAAGTCTATCGGAGATCATCATGCCCTTCCACGCCCCTGTTAGTGATTTTCAGTTTTTGCTCGACCACGTTGTTGATTTTACGAGAGTGACCGCAACTGAGCGGTTTTCAGAAGCCGATAAAGTCGTCACTGAGGCGATACTGACTGAGGCCGGACGGATGTGTGAAAACACTTTATATCCGGTTCAGCGAAATGGCGATTTACAAGGCGCAGTGCTTGAAAATGGTGTCGTACGAACATCCCCAGGCTATGCTGCCGCATACGCTCAGGTCGCTGCAGGTGGCTGGATTTCGACTAGCGCATCCCCTGAGTTTGGGGGAATGGGATTACCACATTCGATTACAACGGCCGTGAATGAAATGATGAGTGCAGCGTGTTTGTCACTGCAACTTAATCCACTTATGACGCAAGGCCAGATTGAAGCGTTAGAGCACCATGCTAGCGATGAAATCAAGGCGATGTATCTTCCAAAACTCATAACCGGCGAGTGGGCGGGGACTATGAACCTGACGGAGCCAGCCGCAGGATCAGATGTTGGTGAACTGCGTTCAAAAGCGGAGTTGAACAGTGACGGAACCTACGCTGTGACTGGACAGAAAATTTACATCAGTTGGGGCGACAACGATTTCACTAGCAATGTCTGCCATCTCGTGTTGGCAAGGTTGCCGGATGGAGCGCCAGGCACAAAAGGAATTAGCCTTTTTATGGTGCCAAAGTTGATCCCAGATGAAAATGGTGAACCCGGCGTAGCAAACAGCCTTAAAGTTGTAAGTCTCGAGCATAAGTTGGGCCTGCATGGATCACCCACGGCAGTGATGGAATATAGTGCTGCCACTGGCTGGCTTATTGGTGATGCGCATGACGGTATGAAATGCATGTTCACGATGATGAACAACGCTCGTCTAGGTGTTGGTGGACAAGGAATTGGAGTGGCTGAAGGCGCATATCAACACGCGTTGAGTTACGCGCTGGATCGCAAACAAGGCCAATCTTTAATGAGAGGTGGCACTGGGACGATCTTTGATCATGCAGATGTCCGCCGAATGCTGACTACTATGAAGGCAGATATTTTTGCAGCACGAGCAATAGAAATGTCCTGTGCGGTCGCCATCGACATGGGCACTGCCACCGATGAAGCGGATTGGAAAGCCCGCGCTGCGTTTTTGACGCCGATCGCTAAAGTGTTTGGTACTGAGACTGGGATTTCGGTTGCTGAGATGGGCATACAGGTACACGGTGGAATGGGTTTCATAGAAGAAACTGGCGCCGCCCAATATGCCAGGGATGTGCGGGTCACCGCTATTTATGAAGGCACAAATGGTATTCAGGCAATGGACCTAGTTGGGCGTAAGCTGATGGATGGTGGGGATGCTGCCTATGCTATGCTTGACGAAATTGAAGATTTGGCTGAGTCGGTACGTGAGAGCATGTCGGAGTTGGCTGAGCCGTTGTGGGAGGCTACCGAAACCCTGCGCGAGGCGACCGAATGGATGGTTGCCCAAGGCGACATGAACGAACGCTTTGCTGGAGCTGCCCCATTTCTAAAAGGTTTTGCACGCGTTCTCGGTGGGTATTTTCACTTACGCGCGGCCATCGCCGATGGCAGTGACGGAACACGTGGCAAGTTAGCTCAATTTTATATCAAACGTTTGCTTCCAGAGCACTTTGGATTGCTGGCGCACGCGGTTCAAGGAGCAAATGGTCTTTACTCACTTAGCTCAGAAGAATTGAGCGCGGCGTGAGTATCATTGATAAGATTCGTTACCCGTGGGAGGTACCTCCAAGGGAAGGTGAGGCGGTTGAAGTCGCTGAAGGTGTGTTGTGGATGCGTCTGCCGCTTCCGATGGCACTTGACCACGTTAATATCTATGCTTTGGACGATGGAGATGGCTGGACCATCGTGGACACTGGTTTTGACAGCAAACGAAGTAGAGCGATTTGGCGCGTGTTGTTGGATGGTCCGTTGAGTGGCAAACTAATCCGTCGAGTGATTGTGACACATCATCACCCAGACCATGTTGGGCTGGCTGGATGGTTTCAGGAAGATTTTGGAGCGTCCCTTTGGACTACAAGAACGGCGTGGTTATTTGCGAGGATGCTGCAGCTGGACGAACAGGCGCTGCCGCGGCAGGAAACGCTGGAATTTTACCGCAGATGCGGCATGGACGAAGAAATTTTCAACGAACGTAGGAGCGAGCGCCCTTTTAATTTTGCCGATGTGGTTGCGCCGATGCCGTTGGGATTTCGGCGAATAAAACAGGATGACACGATCCATTTTGGTGGGAGAGATTGGGTTGTGCATATAGGCAACGGCCATGCACCTGAGCACGCAACATTTTGGAGCACCGATGATAATTTAGTGCTTTCAGGTGACCAGATTTTGCCGTCGATCAGTTCCAATATTGGTGTCTATGCTACTGAACCAGAGGCTGATCCAGTAGCTGACTGGCTGGAAAGCTGTGAGCGCTTGTCGCAATATGCGCGATCAGATCAACTTGTGCTCGGAGGGCACAAGCTGCCGTTTACTGGAGCGACAGTGCGAATGCGCCAATTGATAGATAATCATCACGGTGCGTTGGAGCGTTTAGAGAAGCACCTCGAAACGGGTCGTACCGCAGGAGAATGCTTTGCACCATTGTTCAAGCGCCAGATTGACAAAGCCTCGTATGGACTGGCGCTTGTCGAAGCGCTTGCTCATCTCAATCACCTTTACCATGTTGGCAGTGCAAGCCGTACACTTCGCGAGGATCGCAGCTGGTTGTTTCAAAAGATTTCCTAAGTCGGGCAACCTCGGTACATGTTAGATCACATTCAAAATACTGCTGAGGCAACCTTGGCTGCAAAGATACCGCGCTGGTGCGCGGTGTATCTAAATCCGGTGATAACAAAAGTTGGTTAAATTACGATAAGTGCAGGATGTGACAAAGTACTGATCAACTGCGGAGCATTGACGTGGTGACAGGCGTGATTGAATGGGTTATTGAGCCGTAGGTCAGATAAGGGGAAAACAACAATGGCGGAATTCAAGCACGGTTCGATGGATATCGAAGTTCAAGAAAAGACTTTTGCAGGATTTATCAAGGTATCGATGTGGGTCGCGATAGTGTCTGTCGCAACACTCATTTTCATGGCACTGATAAACAGCTAAATTTGATTAACGGTTAAGTATTTATGAAATTTGCGCCTCGCTTCTGTGTGGCTTTTGTGCTCCTAGCGGCCTTATCGGCTTGCTCTGTGCGTAATGGGTTGGATACCAACTCATCAGATGTTGACGTTGTCCAAGCGCAATACAAGTACGTTGGACCGCCCAGCCTCACACTCTACACAATGATTTCAAATTCCACGGGGTCAGGTGCACATACCTCTTTGATGATAAACGCTAGTCAGCGGGTAGCCTTTGATCCCGCAGGATCATTTCGCGCTGACGGCATTGTTTCCAAAAACGACGTTGTTTATGGGATGACACCTTATTTGGTAGATCAATACACCCGCTATCATGCCCGTGAGACATTTCATGTGGTGGTGCAAACAGTCCAAGTAAGTGCAGAAGTGGCTGAAATTGCTTTGCGAAAAGCACAGACCTTGGGGCCAATTGCAGAATCACAATGCGCAAAATCGACATCGGAACTCCTTGCCAGCGTGCCCGGTTTTCAAGACGTTCCTCGTACCTACTACCCGGTAAAAATATCTGAATATTTTGCTAACAAAGGTGCGAGCTATGAGCGGCTTTATGAGTACGATGACGATGATAAGAGCAAAGTTCTTGAAGCGTTTGTACCTGAATACGAGCTCGAGTGATCTGTGGTTCCGGTCGCGGCCGTTATCGATCAAGCGCTTAGATACAATCCAAAAAACAAAGTGATTGCACCGGCAATCATCGCGAGAAGTAGATTTTTCGTGTACGCGCCGATGACCATCGTAATGGCTGCAGCAGCGAGCCTTGCTGGATCATACATTCCGTTTGTGGCTGCAGGCCAAATAACGAGAGGTGCCACCAAGGCCGGCAGCATGGCCACGGCAGTGTATCGCAAATGACGCAGTAACCATGGCGGAAGGTCGCGATTGCCAACTAGGCCGAGAAATAAAAAACGGAGGCAGAAACTGCCAACGCCGAGTGAAACGATGATGATCCATAGATGGGCGTTTTGGCTCATGGGGAGGACCTTCTTTCGAGCAGAAATTCCACCTGAGCGCCTGCCATCATGCCTGCAATACCCGCAATGATGAGGCCGAGATTGTAGGGTACCCAGGCAAAGGAAAGTGCGCAGACAACTGCGACAATGGCGGAAGCTAAATGAGCTGAAGTTCGTAACAAGGGTCCAATCATCGCTAGAAAAGTAATTGGCATTGCAAAATCCAATGCAAATTCTGGCGGAATCACTTCGCCAATTGTTGCACCAAAATAGGTCGCAAGGCACCAGCTTGATAAAACTGGAGCTGCGGCCCCTAAGAAATATGCGAGTTTCTGGCTTGATGTCATGTCTGGGGTCGTTTCAAACTTGGTCATTGCGGCAGCGTAGTTCTGGTCTACGAGAAAATACGCTGCAAACACCCTTTGGGTCGTCGTCAAACTGCCGAGGTGGGGCGTAATCGACGCTGAGTACATCGCAAGACGCAGGTTGACGGCTAGCGCTGATGCAATAATCACAATAGTTGGTGTGTTTTCGGACAGAAGTTGCAGTGCGGTGAACTGAGCGGCTCCGGCAATCACAGTGACTGTGAAAACCATGGTCTCAAAAAGGGATAGCCCTGACTCCGTTGCAATCACGCCAAATAGCAGACCGAACGGTACAACAACGAGAATGAAGGGCATACTGTCTCGAAAGCCCTGCCAAAAGTTATTGGAATCAGAGTTCAATTGCGTCGCTCCCTTCACAGCATTTGGAGATTTATTCGCGTATCTTGCTCGCTGACAAGCTGCAACCAACTTGTGGCGCCATCAACCCCTACATTTTCGATGCAATCCGATGTGGTCAAGGCAAACGATCGGTCGTAACGTTATCATTAGCCAGAGCTGGAGGAGGCTACAGTGTCAATTAAAAACGTCACATCTGAATATATCATTGCTCCGAAACCTTTTTTGGAGCGTCTGACGCGTGTCGTCAGTGGGTATGACCAAGTAGGTGAGCCAGTCGAGATATCAGTAGTGGAGGAGCGTCCACTGACGATCTATCTGAATCAGCAGGAAATTGTGACGGCAATGACGATTGGTGACTATCCCGAGTATTTGGCGTTGGGGTTTTTGCGCAATCAGGGCATGTTGGCGTCTGATGACGTAGTGACAAACATCGATTATGATGCGGAACTGGAAGTGATCGTTGTGCGGACTTCAAAAGAGACCAGCCACGAAGAAAAACTCAAGAAGAAGACACGAACATCTGGTTGCGCCGTAGGCACGGTTTTTGGCGATATGATGGAAGGGCTTGAAGATGTGAATTTGCCTGATCTTCGCGTGCGTACATCGGAGTTGTACGCTCTTGTCCAAAAGATCAATCGCACACCGTCGCTTTATCTCGAGGCGGGTGCAATTCATGGCACTGTCTTGTGCGAGGGCTCACGTCCATTGGTCTACATGGAGGATGTTGGCCGCCATAATGCTGTTGATAAAATTGCAGGCTGGATGTTTGAAACGAGTGAGGCCGCTAACAATAAAATTCTCTACACGACGGGAAGGCTTACCTCGGAAATGGTGATCAAGACGGCACTGATGGGTATTCCAGTGCTTGCGTCACGGTCTGGGTTTACAGCTTGGGGCGTTGAGATCGCGCGACAAGTCGGGTTAACTGTTTTAGGCCGGATGCGTGGTCAAAGGTTTGTGTGTCTGAGTGGTGAAGACAGGTTGGTGCGCGATGTTGAATTAACTACTGTCCCCTCAGAAGACCGCAAACACCGGCGAAAGAGTGCGTCCTGATGAAAAAACCTTTGGGTGTGATATTAGCTGGCGGGCAGGCGACGCGGATGGGAGGGGGTGACAAGGGGCTTATAAAGCTTGGCGAGCAGACAATTTTGTCGCGTGTCATCGAACGTTTGGAGCCTCAGGTAGCGAATTTGGCGCTTAATGCTAATGGCGATAAAAAGCGTTTTGATAATTTCGGGTTGCCAGTGCTGCCTGATGATGTCGAGGGACACGCTGGACCATTGGCAGGAGTACTGGCGGGGCTGGACTGGGCTGCTCAACTTGGCTGGACGACAATCGTAACGGTCGCTGCCGATACTCCTTTTTTTCCTTGTGATTTGGTGCCGCGCTTGTTGGAAGCCACTGAGGGCATGGAGCATCGACTGGCGCTGGCCGCGGCACCTCGCAAGGCGGGTGAATTCACAAAATCCATGTCACGTTCCGGACTGATCCGGCACCCTACGTTTGGTATTTGGCCGGTGGCTTTGCGAAATAATCTCCGAACAGCGTTAACTGGTGGCTTGCGCAAGGTGGTTTTATGGACTGACCCGAATGGCGGGCGGCTTGTTAATTTCGACGAAGTTGAGAATCCATTTTTCAACGTTAACACGCCAGAAGATTTAGAGATTGCCAAATTCATGGTAAACGGGAGTTGACGATGCGTGTCTACGGCGTCACGGGCTGGAAAAATGCCGGAAAAACTGGATTAATGGAACGATTGGTAATGGAAATCACTGGACGCGGTTTACGCGTTTCGACGGTGAAACATGCGCATCACAGTTTTGATGTCGACCAGGAAGGCAAAGACAGTCATCGTCATCGTCAGGCGGGAGCTATGGAGGTCTTGTTGGCTTCTCGCAGTCGTTGGGCACTGATGCGCGAATTACGGGAGGAGGGAGAGCCCTCACTAGAGGTACTCCTGAAAAAATTGGCGACTGTTGATCTTGTTCTAGTTGAAGGTTTCAAACGGGATGATCATCCCAAGATCGAAGCATATCGTGCGGAGGCTAATAATCCGTTGATTGCACCGAGTGATCCGACGATCCGGGCTATTGCCTCTGATGTGCCTTTGGATGTCGACCGGCCATTATTCAACCTAAACGACACAAAGGAGATTGCTGATTTTATTTTGTGCGAGGTCCATCTTTGAATGCTTTTGACAGTTTCGTTATTGTGGACTGGTCGGGTGGAAATGACCGGGGGGCTGCGCCGAAGAAAGATGCTATTTGGAGCTGTATAGCACGAGATGGCGTGATAGATGAGCCGCTTTATCATCGCAATCGTCAGAAGGCCGAGGCGTGGCTGAACACGATAATAGAATCAGAATTGTTTGCGGGGCGGCGTCTATTCCTTGGGTTTGATTTTCCATTTGGGTATCCGACAGGATTTTGCCAGACTATCACCGGAACAGATTGTCCTCTGGCGCTTTGGGATTGGGTTGAGGCGCGCATTGAGGACTACCCAAAGACAAACAATCGTTTTGATCTGGCTGCTGAAATTAATTTAAGTTTGGGTGGTGATGGACCCTTCTGGGGTAACGCGCTGAAGCGAGATGTTGTGGGGTTGGCGCGAACCAAACATGGCTACCGCAATAGCTTTGCGGAGAGGCGTATGGTCGAACGGCAGGCAAAAGGCAGCTTTACCTGTTGGCAACTGGCTGGCGCGGGCTCAGTTGGTAGCCAAGTATTGATGGGGCTACCCGTACTTTCACGCTTGAGGCGTCGGTTTGGTGCCGACGTCGCGGTATGGCCGTTTGAGCCACTCGCTGCTCCGGTGGCGCTCGCCGAGGTTTGGCCGGGTCTGATCAACCCCATCATTAAGCCAATGGAACAGGCTGGAGAATTGCGGGATGCTGCACAAGTTAGTATGCTGGCAAAGGGACTTTCCCGGTTGCATCCAGACTTGATGGCGCAGATGTTAAAAATTAGTGCGCCCGAAGAAGGGTGGATTTTCGGATTGGGCTATGAGGATACCCTGATGCATTCGGCGACAAAAAAACTGGATCCTCCTCCACTGAAGGACGATTGCTTTGCGCTGCCTTCGGGAACTCATTGGACACCCGTGGATGAAGCGTTGTCCACGATTCAGGAGCGCTTGAGGCCTGCCGTTGCACAGGAGCAGGTACCCCTAATGCAGGCGCTGGGAAGAGTCCTAGCCGGTGATGTTTTGGCACAGCGAGCAAATCCACCTTTGCCCAATACAGCCGTGGATGGCTATGGGCTTCGATGCGCTGAAACAGTTAGCGGGTCGCAAACGGTTCCATTGGTTCGGGGGCGGTCGGCAGCAGGGGCGCCCTTTGATGGGCCATTGCCTCCGGGACATGCTGTGCGCGTCTTGACTGGTGCGGCTTTGCCCGAAGGCGTTGATACGGTGATTCTGCAAGAGGATGTCTCCACCGACGGTAGAGCCATTGCTTTTAATGGACCCCTAAAAGTGGGCGCAAACACTCGTAGGGCGGGCGAAGATGTAGATAAAGGCGATTTAATTTTTAGGCGAGGTCAACGGATGACACCTCCAGACCTTGCTTTGGCGGCAGCTACTGGCTCAAAAAATCTTCAGGTTTTTCATCGTCTAAGGGTTGCTGTGTTGTCTACGGGTGACGAACTTTGCGAGCCCGGTGATGTGGCGCGCGAAGATCAGATTTTTGATGCTAATCGGCCAATGTTGCTTGGATTGATACGGAATTTTGGGTTCGAACCAATCGATATGGGGCAAGCGCCTGATGATCGGACGGCGCTGGCTGATTTGTTAGATAAGGCAGCGCTAAAATCGGATCTGATTATGACTTCTGGTGGCGCTTCTTCAGGTGACGAAGATCACCTGTCGGCCCTTTTGAGCGAAACCGGGGCAATGGCCCTCTGGCGAATTGCGATAAAGCCGGGGCGGCCTCTGGCGTTGGGCGTATGGCAAGGCAAGCCTGTTTTTGGATTGCCAGGAAATCCGGTAGCAGCGTTAGTTTGTGCTTTGGTTTTTGCTCGTCCAGCGATGGGGCTTTTGGCCGGTGAGGGCTGGCGTATTCCAAAAGGGCTTAGTGTTCCGGCGGCGTTTTCCAAATTCAAGAAATCTGGAAGGCGTGAATTTTTGCGTGCACGCTTGCGGGATGGCAAGGCCGAAGTTTACGCTTCGGAGGGTTCCGGTCGCATCAGGGGACTAAGTTGGGCTGAGGGCTTGGTGGAACTGCCAGATAGTGCGATGGAAATCACGCCGGGTACTACTGTGAAGTTTTATCCATACTCCGCTTTCGTGGATTAGGTGTGGGACAGCTGAGTATTTTCATAGCGTAAATCTGGGATAAAAAATCTGTTTAAAGCGCTGTTTTTTGGAAGATTAAAAATCATCCCAAGAGAGATCTATCGTGTTGCGTATGTCTTTGTGGTTTAGGTTTTTACCGTTTGCTTTCTATCCCATTTTTCACCGAGACAAACTGGCGGAAACAGTGCTATTTTCAGTGGTGCAAACAGATACTAATGGACGGCGAAAATTTGTAAAATTCTGCGAAGATGATCACTGCTGAAACAAAGATTAGATAATTTCAAGTGTGGGAGATAGAATGCTTCAACATATCGGTCAAATTCCAGCCGCTGCAGCGGTAAAGTTCTCTGATAAAGATGCCCTTGTTTTTGAGGGCAAAACATTCTCATTCAATGAAATCCACGATCTGGTCGAACGCGCGGCAGGTGGGTTGAGTGATTTAGGTATATCGTCTAGCGACACGGTCACACTCTATGCTTCAAATTCGTGGCAGTGGATTGTCAGCTATTACGCAATTGCCCGCCTTGGCGCGGTCATCAATCCGGTTAACACAATGTTAACGCCTAATGAAATAGAATACGTCGTAAGGGATTGTGGTGCTAAAGCAATAATTGCCTCGCCGGAAAAAGTGGCCGGTATCATGGGCGTTAAAGAAGTTTCAGATGTGCGCGCCATCATTTCTTTTGGCAACGAATTTGAGGACGGTGTTGTGTCTTTCGATGCGTTGATTGCGGCCAATATTCCTGCTCCTGAACTGACAGATGTGGACCCCGGTGCCTTGTCAACGATTGGGTATACTTCGGGCACAACTGGTCACCCTAAGGGCGCGATGCAATCGCACCGAGCGGTGATAACCAATGGGGCTATGACCAGCCAGATGCAGATGCGTGGCGAACTGGATTGTGTGGTCAGCGCCCTGCCATGCCCGCATGTGTATGCCAATGTTATCATGATGAGTATGATGATGTTTGGCAGCAAATTAGTGCTGCATCGTACATTTGACGCAGATCTGGTCTTTGCCGATATCGCAGCGCACAAAGCAACTATCTTCGACGGCGTTCCCGCAATGTATATGTTCATGCTGAACTGTCCCACTCTCAAAGATGCCGATCTGTCGAGCCTGACGCGCTGCTATGTTGGTGGCCAAACCATGCCAGTTGCCACAATGGAGTCGGTTGAGGCTGCGTTCAAAGTGCCTTTGATCGAGCTTTGGGGCATGACCGAGATTGCCGGTCTAGGGTCAACGCATCCGCTCTATGGCACCAACAAACATGGATCAATAGGCTGTGCGCTGCCTTACTGCGAATTGCGGATTGCCGATGCAGACAATGCGGCCAAAACGATGCGGCGCGGCGAAGTCGGTGAACTGATGGTCCGTGGCCCCATCGTGATGATGGGATATTTTAATGATGATGAAAAAACCCGCGAGGCGCTGGAACCGGATGGCTGGTTGCACACAGGCGATCTCGGGACAATGGACGCGGATGGTTGCGTCTATATCGTGGACCGCAAAAAAGATATGATCCTGACAGGTGGTTACAACGTCTACCCAGCTGAAATCGAACGGGTGTTGGCAGCACATCCTGCTGTTGCGCTTGCTGCTGTTGGCAAGCTACCTGACGAGCTTAAAGGTGAAATAGCGAAAGCCTATGTTGTCCTGAAAACCGGGATGACAAGCACTGAAGACGAGATGATCTCGTTCTGTCGGGAAACTCTAGCCGCTTATAAATGCCCACGTAAAATCCAATTTGTTCGTGACGTCCCCAAGACAAGCACTGGCAAGATTATGCGGCGGGAACTTCACAAGTTGGATATATGAGGGGTCCGTTTTCGGCACCCTGAATATGGATTGATATTTTGAACGAGACGAATTGACAGCCAATTTGGAACGCGGTGATGAAAGCAGCCATCGATTGACAAGCAGCAAAATGGTGTTACGCCCGCACATCTGTTCTCGCCAGCGACCGCAGTAAATGGCAGATTTGAGCACAAAAGCCACCATGTTTCTCAGTGCGACGAATATTGGTTCATCGCGAGGAACACTTCTTACTTAATTTATTTAAATGTCAGGGATCAGGCTCAGTGAGGTTGAAAAGATCGATTGAGTGCGCAATCCCACGAACCTCGTGCGACCCGCACGCCTTAAACAGGTCAGGGGATGTCTCAGCAATTGCTTTGGTTGCAAGTACTCGGTGCCCGATCGATTTGGTCAAAACTTCGATCCTGCTGGCGACATTGACTGCACTGCCTAAAACCGTGAAGTCCAGCCTGCCGGGGCTGCCGATATTACCGTAGCTGACTTGTCCAACATTGATGCCGATGCCGATGTCAAGAGGTGGCTTGCTTGCCTTTGTGCGTTTGTCGTTGAGCGCAGCTAACCCGACGAGCACTCTCCTTGCTGCGAGTGCCGCCTGAGTGCACTGGTGCGGTCGATCGGCAGTCACCTGAATTGGGAAGATAGACAAAATGCCGTCACCCATGAACTTTAATACGTCCCCACCCATTTCCTCGACCGACTGTACTACGACGTCGAAATAGCAATCCAGAGCGTCGAAGACTTCGCTCTCGCCGTAGCCGTCAGTGAGCGCTGTAAAACCACGTAAATCGGAGAACAGCACAACGGCTTCAAGAGTTTTACGTTCTCCGCGTTGGATGGAGCCATTCCAAACCGCTTCGCTGGGTCCGTCCCCAAGGTACGTGCGAAGGAGGCTTTTTGTAGATTTTCGCATCGTCACTGGTTCCATTGCCGAAGCTAGTCCGGGTTTGGCAGCTTCGATCATTTCCAAGTGTTTGGGTGAAAATCCATTTGTTGATTGGGTTGCAAATGTGCAGCCGTGTTGTGAACGATCACCATAATCTAACAAGGTTGCGTAATAATCGGTGCCCCCCGCCGCTGCGAATTCGAGATAGGAAACGTGGTCTTTTTCTGGATCAAGACCGCGCAGGCTCTTGTGCAGAGGCCGCTGATTTTTCAAGATATATTCGAAAGCGCTTCCCACATAACTGTCTGTAAGTATACGTGCATGAGTGACGTCGTAGCTTTCCGTGCCGTCTGGCGTCCAGACTACACCCCACGCTATGAGTAGCGGATTGGCAAAACGCTGGCCGATATTCACACGCCAGAGAGGGACGCCCGCGTCTTTCAAAGTCACGCAGAAGTGCGAAACCACCTTTATGGGATCGTTCGCGCAACGGCCCTCGGTCATCATCCAGTGATTGAGATCATCAATTACGTCCATAGAACCAGACTAGTCACCAACATAGAAAGTATAAATGCCAAAAGGTAAGGCACGATACCTTATAGCTCCTGACACCTGATCGGTGCTTGTTTCCTCAAATGAGACCTCGATTCCGCAAGCAGCTTTACACCTAAACGGTTCTGAAGTGATTTAACCCGCCGTGACATATGTGAGGTCGAAACATTTAGACGGAGGGCGGAAATGCTGAAGCCACCGGTAAGCGCCACCATAACAAATTCTTCTGCGCCATCCCAGATCGACATCTTGTTACCCATTGTTGGAGCGGTATAAAGTTGTGTTGGCGAATATAGTACTTGTAGTAAACCAACGATAATTGATAGCGCTCTCAAGTGAAGGGATTACAGGCCTGTAATCTCATGACCTCGCACAGGATACAAATGACTAAGAAAATTTTGATGGTACTAACTTCGCACGATATGCTTGGTGACACAGGTGAAAAGACCGGTTTCTGGTTAGAAGAATTTGCTGCACCGTATTACGTGTTTTTGGATGGTGGCGTTGAGCTCACACTTGCATCGCCTAAAGGTGGACATCCCCCATTAGATCCAAAAAGCAATGAGGAAGGCTTTCAAACAGAAGATACCAAACGTTTTCGAGCAGATGAAGCAGCAAATACGGCTCTTGCGAACACAATAAAATTGGCTGACGTCAACGCGTCTAATTTTGATGGTGTGTTTTATCCGGGTGGCCACGGTCCATTGTGGGATCTGGTCGATAATACACATTCCATCAGCCTGATCGAAGATTTTTGGGCTGCGGACAAAGTTGTCTCAGCCGTTTGCCACGCATCCATTGCGTTGGCTAATACCAAAGATACAAATGGCGAACACATTGTAAAAGGCCGCAAAGTTACTGGCTTTACCAATACGGAGGAAGATGCCGTCGGCTTAACCAAAGTGGTCCCATTCTTGGTAGAAGACATCTTGTTAGATCGTGGCGGGCTTTTTTCGAAGGGCGACGATTGGGCATCAAACATCCAAAAAGACGGTAATTTGATTACAGGGCAAAATCCAGCCTCATCGACCGCTGTTGCTATATCGGTGTTGGAGACTTTAAGTTAATCATCCCAAAACAGCCGTTTCCAAACACATATTGAGACACAACTTGAGGGCATCGGTTTAATCAGGTGCAGCTTTGGCTAATTGAATTTGATCCGTTGAAATTGGAAATTGCTGTGCACGGAGCGAACTGGTGGCTATGTCCGCATAAGCGTGATTAGTGCATGTTGCAGTTCACGGCAGTGCTGAGCCCAAACAGGATAACTTGGCAAGAGCCGGGCGAGTCGATAGCCCACCCGGCTTGTTCGCACTGCTCAAAGCAGAGTAGCGGCAGTAAGCCAGGAAAATGCGGCGAAGGCTGACGAGGCGGTCCTTATGTGGTTTAGCCACGTCCAGCGCTGTGCATAGCTCGTCCAATAGATCGCCATGTCGCCGGAACGCTCAGACATTGCGTCGAGGTGTTTGTTCAACGGAATGTTTCCAATGCCTGTTACAGCAGCAACGCCAAAGATATAACTCAACGCGCCAGCCACAACGAGATACGACGCTGTGTCGTCCATTTTCCAAAGTGCCAGCACAGACAGGGCTGCTGACCCGAGCAGAAGTCCCATGAACAACACCATGAAAATCGACCGATAAACTGTGCGGTTAAGACCGACCATGGCCGCGGCCCCGGCTGTACCGGACGCTTGGACCAAACCCCTCATCACGAAATCCGAAAAGCTCAAGAATACGCCAGAGATCAGCGCCATCAAAAGGCCGGCAACCATAAGAATCCAAATCACCATTTCGACCCCCATCAGCTCGACAAACCGACGGCACGACCAAGATAAGTCGGATCGACAATCTGCCGGGTCAGGAAACGAGCCAGTTCACTGCGCGAGATCTTGAGATCAAGGCCGCGAGCGCTGATCGGCACATCTTCGATAACAGGTCGCCGGCTGGCACCGTCTGTGAAAGCTGCAGGGCGCACAATCGTCCAGTCGAGACCGCTTGCCTCGACCAGGTGTTCTTGCAACTCATGATCACGGAAGACCGGGGCCAAAAGCGCACCGAACATCACTCGCTTCCACCAGAAGTTCAGATTGGACCAGCTTTCACGAGCGCCAAGCGTAGACTGACAAATCAGACGCTTGACGCCGTGCGCCTGCATGGCCTTGATAACATTCAGGGTACCTTGCGAGCGAATGACGCTTTTGCGCGACATGCCAGCGCCAAGTGTAATGACAACGGCATCATGACCTTCGATTGCGGCGAGAACATCTTTTGCGTTCAATGCATCGCCCGCGACCCGAAATAGCTTGGGATCAGTCAAGCTAAGTTTTTTGGTCTTGCGGGCAAAGGCCGTAACCTCGTGGCCTGCCTTGAGAAGTTCCTTCACGGCCAAATGACCTACACTGCCTGTGGCTCCAAATATGATAACTTTCACTTTTGTTCTCCTGCGATTTCTGCACCAGCAATTTGCTTGACACGGTGTAAAGTTGACATCATGACAGATAGGCATAACTTTACATCATGTCAAGAGAGCCAACTAATACAAGATCCCGCATTCTCGAGGTTACGTGGAACTTATTGGAAAGTGGGGATAAAGCTGTTCGGATGTCGGATATTGCGAAGGCGGCCGGCATTAGCCGTCAGGCGCTCTACCTGCACTTTCCGAATCGAGCTGAGCTGCTCGTGGCAACTACCCGCCATATTGATGCAGTGAAGAACGTGGACGAACGGCTTGCACAAAGCCGGTCTTCAACTTCAGGGATTGAGCGATTGTATGCCTTCATCGAGGGGTGGGGCAGTTACATCCCCGAGATACATGGCATGTCAGTTGCACTGCGTGCCATGTACGACACCGATAAGGAAGCGGCTGCAGCATGGGACGACCGAATGCAGGCAGTCAAGCATGGATGTGAAGCGGCAATACAGGCCATCTCGGACGATGGATATCTGACAAAAGAACTGACAAAGGCGGCGGCTACAGACCTTCTATGGACCCTCTTATCTGTCGAAAACTGGGAGCGTTTAGTGCGTGAATGTGGTTGGTCGCAGTCGGTATATGAGCAAACACTAAAGAAAACTGCCGAAGCCACGCTGATATCGCGAACCTGAAGGTTAACTTTGTCCACATCACTGAGCTCGGCACATACACCGCAGCGAATGTCTTTTCTGAGCTCCAACCTGTGAATTTTTTTCTTGCTCCGCGCGCTCGCAGCGTGAAAAATTCTGCGTCAGCAATAGCCGCATCTGCATAAGTCGGGTTTGTCCACATATTTGGCCTTGGTAAATAAAGAAACTAACCGCAGCATTGAATCCCAAGTGGCGAAGACTGCTGACCAGTCGAATGTCTATTATGCTGACAGAGTTTCTTCGACGATTGGTTCGACCAAATTGTGTTTCTTGCCCTGACTAACCCATTCATTTGGAGGCTTTCCTAAACCTGAATTTTCGATCAGGCGCGCGATGGTTTGATTTGACTAATGGGAGGAGATCAGCCTTTCGTAAACCAGCCATTGTCAACATAGAGTGCGTGGCCATTTACAAAACTTGCCTCGTCCGAAGCCAGAAACGTAACTGCTGCTGCAACTTCTTGGGGTTCGCAAATGCGGCCTTGCGTTGCAGCCAGATCACCATCTTCCCATGTTTGTCCGGCATTATCCAACTCTGCGATTTCGCGCAGGCCGTGCGCAGTTTTTACGAAACCCGGGCAGACTGCATTACACCGGATTCCCTGTTCTCGATATTCAACAGCGATTGTACGCGCCAGTTGCAGAACAGCCCCTTTGGACATGCAATAAAGTGCTTCTAATGCATAGCCAAGTTCGGATGCAATGGACGCGGTAATCACAATAGAACCGCCGCCATTCGCGACCATTTCTGGCAGAGCGCGCCGACAAACCAAAAACGCAGAGCGAACATTGATGTCCATCAACCGGTCGTAGTCCTCTTCTGTGCTATCGTGCAGAGGTTTGACGATGATCGTGCCTGCATGGTTAAACAAGATATCATAGCGACCAACATCTGCACCGATCGCATCAAAGGCACGCTCGACTTCTTTTGATTTAGACACATCTGTCTGATAAAAATGCCCTACGCCACCTGCCTCTTTGATCATTGACAGTGTTTCTTGCGCGGCTTGGTCCTGAATATCAAGAATGACCACTCTTGCACCCTCGCGGGCGAAAGCGAGAGCCGTTGTTCGGCCAATTCCTGCGGCACCTCCCGTTATAACGACAGTTTTTTTTGCGAACCGATTTTTGGAATTCTTGCTCATAGGGAGCTCCTTCGTTTTGAGTTCAAATGCACTCACCTCCATCAATCACCAAAGCATGTCCTGTCATGAAGGATGACCTTTCCGAGGCGAGAAACACGATGCTGTCTGCGATTTCCTCAACAGTGCCAAAGCGGCCCATTGGGATAGTGTTTTCGACATATTCATCCAGCTTTTCACGTCCGCCCATCTGGATCTCAAAGCCACGGTTGAAAGGGGTGTCAATGAATCCTGGACAAAGTGAGTTGAACCGGATGTTTTCCTTTGCGTAATCTGCTGCCATTTGGCGCGTCATCGCAAGGATCGCATGTTTGGTCGTAGCGTAAGCGATCATTCCACGGTCGTATTGCACACCGGAGTTAGACGATGTGATGATGATACTGCCGCCACCTTGAGCGCGCATCGGCGCTATGGCCGCTTTGGCTGCAACAAAATGGGCGCGTACGTTCAAGTTCCACGAAGCATCCATATCCACGACTGCGACTTCTTCCAGCTTGCCTTCGATTTGCAGTCCCGCGTGGCTGTGCAGGATATCAATGCGTCCTTTGAAAGCCACCGCCTGCGAAATGGCTGAGGTGAGCGCGGTGTCGTCGGTGACATCTAATGTCAAGGCGGTCGCCGCATGGCCTGTGGCTGAAATAGTCTCAACTACAGTCGCGGCGGCGGCCCCGTCACGGTCGCTGACAAAAACATGGGCACCCTCCCGAGCCATAGCCATAGCACCTGCAGCTCCGATGCCTGACCCTGCTCCAGTGACAAACGCGACCTTGTTTTCAAGCTGCACTTTACGTTCCTTTCAAATAGCAATCATGATTTTGTGCTACGCCGCAGGATAAGCTGGGCGATCACCAATAAGATCAGGGAAGCAACCATTACCATTGTACCGATTGCATTGACCTCAGGGGTGATGCCGCGACGAATGGATGAGAAGATGTAGATCGGCAAAGTGGTCTCGGACCCAGCCACAAAAAACGCGATGATAAAATCATCGAAGCTGAACGTGAAGCTGAGAAGGAAGCCTGCCAAAATTGCAGGCGCGATCAGCGGTAGCGTGATTTGGCTGAACGTGCCAAACGGCGTGGCATATAGGTCTGCCGATGCCTCGCTCAGGGCGCCCTCAATGCCGGAAAGGCGGGCCCGGACGATAATGATGACGAGTGCCATCGTAAACATAGTATGGGCGGCGATCAGTGATCCCATGCCCATAGACAGTCTGATTGGTTTTTCGCTTGTGGACCAAATGGTGGCCAACCATGGATTGACCACATCAAAAATCGTGACCAGTGCTATCAGCGTAGCGATACCGATGACGATGCCGGGGATCATGACGGCGATATAAATGATGGCATCAAAGAGAGCGCGGGCTGGACCGCGGATCCCTTGCAAACCCACCGCGGCAAGCGTACCGAGGACGCTGGCCAAACTGGCTGAGACGAGCGCCACAAAAAGGCTGTTACCGAGTGCGTCCATCACAAATGGATTGGAAAGCGCGCGCCCGTACCACTGGGTCGAAAACCCCTCGAACTGGCTGGCGCTGCGCCCTGCGCTAAAACTAAACAGCGCAATGATCGCTATGGGCGTGTAAAGGAACACGTAGACACATATGGCGTAAATGCGCATGGGGCCTCACATCAGTGGTGCGTCGTCGCGCTGGACACTAAGGCGCGAAATGAGACGCATATAGACAGTGACAGTTACTAGCATGATGATGATCAACATGACCGCAACAGCAGATCCGTAAGCCCAATTGCGTGACTGCAGGAACAAATCAACCAGTGCATTGCCGACGAAGAATACCTTACCTCCCCCCAATAGAGCTGGAATCAGGAATTCGCCCATCAAGAGAATAAAGACCAGCATACAGCCTGTTGCAATTCCTGAGATTGACATCGGCAGCGTTACTTTTGAGAACGTTGAGAGGGGTGATGCTCCAAGGTCAGAAGATGCTTCGAGCAAGCGTTTGTCGAGCCGATCAAGGCTGACATAGATTGGAAAAACCATCAGAGGTAGATAGCCGTAAACAATGCCAACCAGAACTGCGAATTGGGTGTTGATAAGGCGCATATCTTCGATGCCGATGACGTCCAGCAAAGATGGAATACCGCGCCCACCGAGTATGAAAATCCATGCATAGCTACGGATGAGAATTGAGGTCCAGAAGGGCACGATGACCAAGACCAATAGCAGAGTTTTCCATTTATTCGATGTGCGTACCGCCAGTTGATAGGCTAAAGGATATGCAATCAGCAGAGCCGCCAGCGTGCCCAATGGGGCCAACAGAAGCGTATTTTTGAAAGCAGTGAAACGTGCCGGAAGATTTGCGTATTGCTCAAAAGTGAAGGCGGGCACATAGCCGCCAGAGGGAGCGCGTTCACCGAAACTAAAGACAAAGACTACAGAGAGCGGCAACACAAGCATAACTAAAAGCCAAGCACCCGCAGGGGCTGCCAGAAGCCAGTTTCTTACGCTTTGTGTCATGTGCTGCCGCTCCACTCTTATTGAATCAGGCGGATTTGAAACGCGCCATCAACTCAGCCCGGTTCGGGTCGGTCAAGGTCGCGGCTGCGCCAAACTCTAAAGCGCTCAAAAGCTCTGCTGCAGGATAGAGAATTGGATCATTCAGGATCTCTTCTGGCAACAGGCCGTTGGTCCGGCTATCTGCGACAGGGTAGCCATGCGTCAAGACCTCACGTGCGTTCACCTCTGGGTCGAGCATGAAGTTGATCAACGCATATGCAGCTTCGATATGTGGTGCGCCTTTGGGAATTGCATAATAGTCGCTCCATAGTTCTCCGCCCTCTTTGCCCAAGATATACTCAATCTCTGGGATGTCGGTGTTCAGCTGCTTGCCATCTCCTGTCCAGCAAATCGTCATCCAGGCGTCACCGGACCGCATGCTAGGTTGGTAATCCGATGAAATCGCGAACAGGTGTGGTTTCACGTTGATCAACAGTTTCTCAGCATCAGCTAGTTCTGCTTCATCAACGGAATTGAACGAATAGCCATGATAGTTCAAAGCTGCGCCAATCGTAGTCAGCTGATAGTCATGCACCATTGTGCGACCCGAGAAATCATCCATCGTACGGTCGAAAAAGTCTTTCCAACTGTCCATACCGTTGCCGCCGGTCTTACTTGTGTTCAGCGCAAAACCCGTGGTGCCCCAATTTTTTGGCACGGCATATAAAACCCCGTCCACTGTGCCTGCATCAGCGAAACGAGCTTCGAAAGCTGCGGGATCGTAGTTCGGAAGTTTGGATACATCCAGGGGCTCAATCAGACCCTCTTCTACATACGTGGTGATTGTATAATTGGTTGGAACGTAGACATCCCAGCCGCTGCCACCAGCTTGTAGTTTGGCGAGCATTTCTTCATTTGACCCGAAGACATTGACCTGCATGAAAGCGCCCGTCTTGTCCGTGAACATATCAAAATTGGCTTGGTCATGGTAGTTTGGCCAAGTCGCTAACACCACGCGATCACCAATATGACTGTTGGCGAAGGCAGGCGTTGCGCGCAAGCCCGGCAGCGCCGATCCCATTACTGCGGTCGCGGCCCCCAGACCCGTAACACTCAGAAAGTGCCGTCGGGTGACAGATCCTTTTTGGTAGCGCCGCAGTTCTTCCATGAATTTCAGTTTTGAGATTGTGTCATCATTCGACATTGCATTGTCCTCCTGGTTAATAATTTTTTTATCTAGATTAGATGTTACTAAGCACCAAAGCAGCTTCTGTGGCCCATTGGACCCACGCAGCATCCCCTTTGTTTAACGTGTCCGCATCGGCGTCAGCTTGCCTTGGGGAAAGCACGGCAATGTTTCCAAGTTTGTCATGGCGCACGAGATATTCAGTATGTTCGCCGAGAAAAATCTGGTTCTGCACGGTGACTTCCAAGGCGCCGGGTATCTCCAATTTGGAAAGACGAATTTGTTCAGGGCGAATGCTCAGACAAGCGCGCGTGCCAACGGCTAAATCGTCACCAAGAGTGGCTTCATATGCTTGCCCGTCTTGCAAATTTATTTGCACTTTGACGTCATGAATCGCCGTAATATCGCCTTCGAAAAAATTGGAGGTCCCAACAAAGTCGGCGACATAGCGGCTTTGTGGATTGTCATACAAATCACGTGGCGTACCGATTTGAACGATTTCCCCAGCACGCATGACGCAAACACGATCGCTTAGTGACAAGGCTTCTTCTTGATCATGGGTGACCAAGACAAATGTGATGCCAAGCTGACGCTGCAAGTCTTGCAATTCAATTTGCATTTCCTTGCGCAGTTTGCGGTCAAGTGCGGCCAATGGCTCATCCAGCAACAGTAATTTGGGTTCGTTCACAATCGCGCGTGCCAAGGCCACACGTTGTTGCTGCCCACCTGACATTTCCCAAATGCGCCGGTTCTTGAAATCTGCCAGCCTGACTGTTTCAAGGGCACGTCCAACCTTTTCGTTAATCAGGCTTCGCGCCAGTTTGGGCCTCTGTTGTTTCAGGCCATAGGCGATGTTTTGGCCAACCGTTAAGTGTGGGAACAACGCATAGCTTTGGAAAACCATATTGACTGGTCGATGGTGCGCGGCCTTATCGGACATGTCTTCGCCGTCGATGAAAACAGTACCCATCGTCGGCGTCTCAAAGCCAGCGAGCATGCGTAACGCTGTGGTTTTGCCACAGCCCGACGGTCCTAAAAAAGTCAGAAACTCACCGGCAGCGATTTGTAGGTTGATTTTCTTAACAGCCTCGATCTCTCCATACGCTTTCGACACGCCCTTCATCTCAGCCACAGGTGGTTTGGACGACGTGCTCACTTGCGAAGAATATCCTCCAGAGGAAGGAATTTTAGCCGTTTGCGTCATTCGGATTATATCCCCCTTATGACGTTAGAAGGAAACTTTTTATTGTTTATGTAAATATTCTTTTTGTTATATGCTTTATCGGCTAGCCCATGAAGGATCTGAGACTATGTCCATCTGCAACGTAAAATTAGCCCAGATTATTGACAATCTTGAGAGTGAATCGCTGCCTCAGATTTTGGCTAGCGCTCTAAAATCTATAGTCGAATTCGACTTTGTTGTAATTTTTGGGTACATGGGGTCTGCTCGACCGCTTGCCCTTTATGATGACTTCACACCGGCGCGTCGCGTGATGCATGTGGATGAATACCAAGAGGGTCCATATCTTCTTGATCCGTTTTTCCTAGCGGCAACTGGGGATACCCAGCCCGGACTTTGGCGTCTCAGCGAAATTGCACCAGACAGATTCTATCAGGGTGAGTATTTTCGTAGTTACTATGAGCAGACGGGGCTCGCAGAGGAGGTCGGATTTCTTGTGAACATTCACGAAAACCTGACAATTGTTATCTCTTTGATGCGGAAAACACGCAATTTCAGCAAGTTAGAAATAAAGGCCATTCGAGCCGTATGGCCAATCATTGACGCTGCCTGCCGTAGACATTGGCGGGATACAGAAACCGAAGCTCCGGAAGCAAACGCATTTGCTGACAGCACTATAGAACGTGCTTTCCGCGATATTGGCGAAGGTGTGTTGACCCCGCGCGAACGTGAAGTTGTAGAGCTTACGCTTCGTGGGCATTCCGCAGATGCACTTGGCGCATTGCTTGGCATTTCGTCGGGTACAGTCCGGATACATCGCAAGAACATTTACACGAAACTACGGATTAGGTCGCAAGGAGAGCTTTTCTCTGTATTTATCTCTGCTCTGACTAAGTCGCCTGCTTATAACGAAGTTTAATTGTGTTTGCGTTCGTTAAGCTTGAATCCTTTGAGCAAATTATCCGGGTAATTTTAATCGGCCAGGATAATCTACTCCGGGCACGTCAATCATTTTGCCACTCAAAGTAATATCTTAAAATTTTTTTTCTTGCCGAAAATGATGAAAATCGGACATTGAAGAAGGTTTTGGCTATGGTCGGGTCGTCCGCATTGTAGTCATCAGTTCCATCAAATTGCCGCGCCACATTGCCAAGGTCTGCTTTGGGGAAGCCGTAGCGCAGCGGTGGATCAGCTCGCGAACGGCAGCTTTGTGCCGATATGGTCGACCCCCTCGCCGCCAGAAGCTGGTCGTTCGGGACGGTGAAAATTTATGTCGATCAGACCCAAAATAGAAATCTTCTGCAAAATAGGCTTTTCGCGGCCATCGAGCAGTATCGACGAGACAGTTAAGACATCAATGCTGGCTGCCAGCCTATTCTTCCTGATGCTGCTCCACGGTCAAACGACCTTGCACTGCGGAATATCCTAGCACCTTTCACCTAAGCGGTTTTCAGTGCGCATAGACAGATACGTTTCATTTTGTTGTTCGAACGTATTTCAACCACTCTGATCAAAACGTTACTCCCACTCCATCTGTTCATATGTGGTCTGTGCATTGCGGCCCGCTAAGTTGTGGAATTGTTCCAGATAGGAGAACGCGGACTGATCAATCATGGGTGCGTCCATGATATCACCGCCATTTTCGATCAAAACGCCAACTTGGGTGCGTAGATTTACCAGATAATCATAGGTGTCGGCCGTGGCGTGGCCCAGGGTTGTTGCATGCCCGTGGCCAGGGACGACGTGTACGGGGTCTAATGCGGCCATCGTCTCGAATACCTCAATCCAGCTCTTGGCATTCGACTGGTTACCATTGCCGAGAATGCGTTCGACGTAAACTATATCGCCGGTGAAAACGGTGTCTTTTTCCTTTAGCCAAACAAAACTGTCGCCCGGCGTGTGTGCCTGTCCGGGATGCATGATCTCAAATGTCAGCCCACCAAATTCCAGCAAGTAATCATTTACAAAAGTGACATCTGCGTAGGACGGCTCTGTCCCAACAAGCCCGTCGCCAATGAACTGGGATAAACCGGTGAGTTGAAGCGATCCGCGATCTTTGTGGTCTTCGACAGCCGCCTGCGATGCAATAACCGTTGCCCCAAGCGCTTGCCAATATCCATTGCCGAGCCAGCGATGATCTTGACCACCAGTGTCAACGACGAATTTCACCGGTTGATCCGTGATCTCGCGAATGCGGTTGTGGATCGCCTCGGCACCTTTCCAACTTCCGCCGGGATCCAAAAGGACCACGCCCTCATCTGTCACAACGATGCCAAATGTTGCATTATTGGCAAGGTTTTCTGGTGAACGCTGCTCTTTTGGTCCAACCAGCGCGTAAACATTGTCCGTGACGTTTTGCAGTTCAAACATATCAGCTTGCGCTGTTGTTGCGGCGACCGCATAGACCAGCGCCATTCGGAATTGTTTTATCGCAGACATATTGCCGATCTCCCCCAAAGTTTTTTTATGCGCAGCCTGTCAGCGGCATATGCATCCAAATCTTATCCACGTATGGCTCGCTGGCAAATTTTTGACTGGCGACACATAACTGGATGAGCAATCAAATACATTCAATTTGATGCATATGTAAATACCCTTCATCAATTGGCTGATCATCGAACCCAGCAATCCGCTCGGATCCTCCCACTTTCAAATTTTCGAATATCGGCATTAAAGGCAGTTCTCTCGCCAAGGTGTGGAAGTGCGTAGTGACCATCTGGAGGGCGCCAAGAAGACTGATCGTGTGGACTGCAGAAACCAACCATTACTTAAAAACATCCAAGGTCGGTTTTATCCGCACACGGTAAATTCACCATGCAGCAGATTTTACAGTTGCAGCAACTGCCTTGTGATCGCCATCTACTTACGAAAAACGCTGCTTTAAAGGCGCGGAAAGACGTAAAAGCGTATCGTTACGGCCCTAAATTTAGGCTGTATCAGTTTTGCTGAACTCGCTGGAATGGCGCTTAGAAGACTTTTGGATTGATCAGATGGACGAGACAGACTGAACTGCGAGATTGCATCGCGATAACGTAGAAGATTGCCGTGTGATGCCTACTCAATCAAAAGTGCCCGCCACACGGCCCAAGAGCATAAAAGCGCGTGAAGTTCGTGTGTCAGCTAGCGCGATGATATCTGCATCTGTGGCCGTTTCTTCGAATTCGGCAAAGCTTCTATCGAATTTGCGAAGAAAATGATGAGTTGCATCACGAAAGATTGAATCTTGCTTCATACGCCCAGCTGCCAACGCAAGCGAACTTCTATCGCGAATGCCGCCGAGTGCGGCAATAGCCCTTCCACGTTCCCCGGTCGCAAAACTACGCCAAATTTCTGGTCGTGCGAGGTCAGGACGCAAATCGTCCATATATATACCGTCTTGGCTTAGCAGGGTTAGTACATCCTGGCTGGCCTGAATGAGGGCAGAGACTTGACGGTCTCGAAGAGCTTTGCGCAGAGCGGCGAAACCCGGCTTGTCGTCGGCAGTCTCAGGGAAGTTGAGTGCACGGATGAAATCTTCGGTTGGCAGCGGTGGCGACAGAGCCTCGGCAGGTGTACCTAGCTCGAGCAAACCCTGATCTGTCGATTCTTTTGATGCGGGTGCATGTTCAGGTGGTTTTCGAATGCCTATTTCGCGATCGCGTGACGTCGAGAACGTCGCCAGAGCTGTCTCAGTTTTACGCGTCACAGCTGCAATTTCGTCAAGTTTCTGGGCCATTAATGGCTCGATGACGCCAGAAGGGCTATGGCCTTGCGATTGGGCGACATAGGTCCGGCGCATGGCTTCGATTGCTGCCAGCAGGTGTGCGTTCTCTTCGCGCATCAAACGGGAAGATCGGGCAGCCGTCGTGGAAATCCAGATCATAGCTATCGGCATGAAAATTACCAACGCGGTCATGAGGAATTTCAGGTAGTCAACATCAGCGTCGTTGCCCGGTTTTAAGACTAGGAAAGAAATTACCACTCCCGACAGCCAAATAAAACTGGCCACCATTGCTGCAACTTCGAACTTAGTCACCCTAGGTCTCGATACCCGGTCGTAAACGCCCAGCGAGGTGGGCTTGATGTCACTTTTGTCTGCCATAACCGGGGCCTGACCTGTTTCATGTTAAATGAATGCAATATTAAGAACTTCGTAGCTTTTCTCGCCACCAGGTGTACGCACCTCGACGCTGTCGCCTTCTTCCTTGCCAATCAGCGCGCGAGCGATGGGAGATTTGATGTTTAGCAAACCAGCTTCAACGTTGGCTTCATGTTCACCGACAATTTGCCAGGTTTTTTCCTCATCAGTATGCTCATCAACCAAAGTTACCGTCGCACCAAATTTGATAGTGCCTGAAAGCGCCTTTGGGTCGATCACTTCAGCAAGCGAGATTACGGCCTCAAGCTCCTTGATACGCCCTTCGATAAAACCCTGCTTTTCCCGGGCAGAGTGGTACTCAGCGTTTTCTTTCAAATCCCCCAATTCGCGGGCCACTGCGATTGCTTCGATTATCACTGGTCGCTCAACTGATTTCAGTTGCTTTAATTCGATTTCAAGCGCCGTGTAGCCGGCGCGGGTCATGGGTAGCTTTTCCATGGATTGTGTCCCGTTAGTCCTAAGCCACCCGCAGAGTAACGCGGACGGTCATTAATGCAAAGCCGCGGGCACAAAGTCCCGAACAACCTTTCAAAACCAAGAGACAGGCAGATTTGCAAGTGCAAATGTGCCAAACGTTGGCACCAATTCAAGTTTTGTCAGTAAATGTCGTTGGGTTCCGATTGACGTATTGTTTGTGAACGGGCTAGCAGGTGCCAAAGATTATTGTCCTAGCCATGCAAAAGGAAATCCAATGTTAGACATTGAACGCGAAGCCATGGAATACGATGTGGTCATCGTTGGCGCTGGGCCTGCTGGTCTCAGCGCAGCAATCCGTTTAAAACAGCTGAACGCTGACCTCAGTGTTGTGGTCCTAGAAAAAGGCTCGGAAGTTGGGGCGCATATTCTTTCCGGAGCTGTGCTCGACCCATGTGGTCTCGATGCGCTAATCCCAGACTGGAAGATCAAAGGCGCGCCGCTCAACTCGCCGGTCAAGGAAGACCGGTTTTATATGCTGGGTGAAGCAGGTGAGATTCGTATTCCGAATTTCCCGATGCCACCGCTTATGAACAACCACGGCAGCTACATTGTGTCGATGGGCAACGTGTGCCGCTGGATGGCGGAACAGGCGGAGGAATTAGGAGTTGAAATCTTCCCCGGAATGGCATGCTCCGAACTCGTGTTCGGTGATAACGGTGAAGTGAAAGGTGTTGTGGCTGGGGTGTTTGGGTTGGAGCCAGACGGATCAATTGGTGAAACCACTGAGCCTGGTATGGAGTTGCATGGAAAGTATACATTCTTAAGCGAAGGTGTTCGCGGTTCATTATCAAAAGAAGTAATTGCGAAATACGATTTACAAGCAGGTAAAGAGCCACAAAAATATGGTATTGGCATGAAAGAGATCTGGGAGATCGATCCTGCCAAACACAAGGAAGGTCTAGTTTCGCACACGATGGGCTGGCCGTTGAACCGCAAAGCTGGGGGTGGCTCTTTTATTTATCACCTTGAAAAAAATCAAGTTTATGTGGGTTTTGTTGTCCATTTGAATTACAAAAATCCATTTTTGTCCCCTTACATGGAATTCCAGCGGTTCAAGCATCATCCGATGGTCGCCGAGTTGTTAGAAGGTGGCAAACGCGTTGCTTATGGAGCGCGTGCGATTACTGAGGGCGGGCTACAGTCAATGCCCAAGATGGTTGCCCCTGGTGTGGCGCTTCTGGGTTGCTCGGCAGGCATGGTAAATGTGCCTCGCATTAAAGGTAACCATAACGCTATGTTGTCTGGAAAAGCTGCAGCAGAAGCTGCTTATGAGGCGTTGCTAGCAGATCGATCTGGTGACGAACTCACTGCATACGAGGAAGATGTACGCCACGGTCCTGTAGGTCGCGATCTCAAAAAAGTACGTAATATCAAACCTATGTGGTCAAGGTGGGGTATGCTTCCCTCACTAGTTCTGGGTGGGCTAGATATGTGGACCAACACGATGGGATTTTCCCTTTTCGGTACTTTGGGTCATGGAAAAAGTGATGCTGAGGCTACCGAAACAGCCGATCTGCACGAGCCAATCGACTATCCAAAACCTGACGGAAAGCTGTCATTTGACCGGCTTACTAACGTATCGTACGCGATGACAAATCACGAAGAAAGTCAGCCGTGCCATTTGCGACTGTCTGATGACAGCATACCGATCGGCGTAAACCTGCCAAAATATGCGGAGCCAGCGCAACGATATTGCCCTGCTGGCGTCTATGAAATTGTCAACGAGGAGGGCGCTGAGCCAAGATTTGTGATAAATTTTCAAAATTGTGTGCACTGCAAAACATGCGACATTAAGGATCCGAGTCAGAATATAACATGGGTCACACCGCAGGGGGGCGATGGCCCGAACTATCCCAACATGTAAATGTGGTCACATTTTCGAAATTTGGTGTAGTCCGGTGCGCGGTACCATTGCGTGTTTGCAACGCGCACACTACCTTTTCGATACCAATTACATGCGGGAGCCTTTTGTGGCCAAACTTCTTTTAAGATCCATATCGTTATCGGCGTTACTAATTGCTACTTCTTTGCCGGTGCTTTCCGATGGGCTTGCGGGGTCTTACCTTGCGGCACGGCAAGCAAATTTTAATAGTGATTACGACGCCGCCGCCCGGTATTATGGAAAGACGCTGATGCGTGATCCTAACAACCCGGGACTACTTGAAAATGCAGTTCTGGCTTATTTGTCTCTGGGTCAATTGGATCGTGCGATGCCGTTAGCGCGGAAAATGGATGCTGATGGGCTGACTAGTCAGCTGGGGCATATGGTGATCGCAGCCGGGTTGGTTCGGGACGGGGAATTTTCCACTCTTGTGGAGCGGCTGCAAAGTGGTGGCGAGGTGGGACCGTTAGTTGATGGTCTCATGACAGCATGGTCGCGAATTGGTCAGGGCGATATGACGGCAGCGCTGTCCGCATTTGATAAGGTCGCAACTGAACCTGGGCTTTCAGGATTTGCAGCTTATCACAACGCACTGGCGCTTGCTTCGGTTGGTGATTTTGAGGGCGCTTTGCAGATATATTCTAAAGGCGGCATGCAAGGTGTGCAGATGACCAGACGTGGTGTCATGGCACAAATCGAAATTTTGAGTCAGCTTGACCGAAATAAAGATGCCATCGCGAGGATCGATGATAGTTTTGGATCGGATTTGGATCCATACTTGCGCGAGCTGCGTCTCCAGCTTGCCGAAGGCGAAACGTTGCCGTTTACTCAAGTTACTAACGCAGCAGATGGCGTAGCGGAGGTGTTCTTTTCGCTTGCAAGCGCTTTGCAAAACGAAGCCAACGCGGATTATACGCTGCTCTATACCCGGGTCGCGGAATTCTTGCGTCCCGATCACACTGAAGCTCTGCTACTGACTGCAGAGCTTTTGGAGAGCCTTGGGCTTTATGAATTGGCGACACAAACTCTGAAAAAAGTGCCCGCAGATCATCCTTCCTTTCACGCTGCGGAAATGGGACGAGCCGAAGCTTTGCGACAATCTGGCAAAACTGAAGCTGCTATCGAAGTTCTGGAGCAGTTGTCACGCAGCCATGGTGATATATCGGTTGTCCACACAGCCCTTGGAGATCTGCTACGCCAAGAAAAAGATTTTGGGGGTGCGGTGGCCGCCTACGACAAGGCGCTGACGCTTTACGATGAGACAGAGAAACGTCAGTGGTTTGTACTATATGCTCGCGGCATTGCTCACGAGCGCCTCGATGATTGGCCAAATGCCGAGGCAGATTTTCGGTCGGCGCTGGCTTTGAATCCGGATCAACCACAGGTCTTAAATTACTTAGGCTACTCGTTGGTGGAAAATCAAACTAAGTTAGATGAGGCCCTGGATATGATTCAACGGGCCGTCGCTTCTCGACCAGATAGTGGGTATATCGTGGACTCTTTGGGCTGGGTTTTATTCCGGCTGGGCCGCTATGACGATGCCGTGGAACACATGGAGCGTGCTGCAGAATTGATGCCAATTGATCCAGTTGTAAATGATCATCTTGGAGACGTCTATTGGGCGGTAGGGCGAAGTCTAGAGGCTCAGTTTCAGTGGCGTCGGGCACTTAGTTTTGTGGATGCGGAAACTGCTGAGGAAGCCAAGCCAGACCGCATTCGCCGGAAGCTCGAGATCGGGTTAGACTCTGTATTGGACGAGGAGGGCGCACCTCCCCTCAAGGTTGCTAATGACGGTTAAGGCGTTTGCGCCGGCGAAGGTCAATCTGACTCTCCATGTCACTGGTCAGCGATCTGACGGGTATCATCTTTTGGACTCATTGGTTGTCTTTTTGGACATTGGTGACGTTATTTGTGCCAACCACGCTGCTTTGCTCAAGCTGACCGTAGATGGGCCAGAAGCAATCGGACTTGGGCCGCCAGATGGAAACCTAGTGCTCCGCGCGGCGCGAGCATTCAACTCCAGAGAGGGGGCATCGATACGTCTGACCAAAAACTTGCCGATAGCCTCGGGGCTTGGGGGCGGATCTTCAGATGCTGCCGCTGCAGTTCGCGCGTTATCCACTCTTTGGAACAGGCCAATTCCTGAACACGGCACCCTTTTGGACCTTGGTGCTGACGTGCCAGTTTGTGTGGCTAACCATCCACAGCGAATGCGTGGCATTGGTGAGCGTCTGTCACGAGTTTTAGATATGCCCGCCATGGAACTCGTACTGGTTAACCCGCGCGTGCCCGTTTCTACGCCCAGTGTATTTCGAGCCGTCGCTCGCAAAGATAATCCACCTATGCCTGAAAAACTTCCAAAATGGCGTGATCTTGCCAGTCTCGCAGCTTGGTTGACCACGCAACGCAATGACTTGCTGGCAGCGGCTGTTTCACATCAACCCATTATTTCCGACGTTTTGGATAGCCTACGCAAGACCCAATGCCTCTTCGCTGGAATGTCTGGCTCCGGTGCAACGTGCTTTGCTATTTATCCGCCTGATGGGAAGGCTTCAGATGTGGCTAATGTGCTTGGCATGCGCGGATGGTGGGCCGTTAACGGCACCGTGCTGGCCTGATATCTTCCATCTTTTTAAATACCTGATCGAGACCGTCGTTTTCCCCGACTAGGTGGTATTCATCCGATTCACGTCAGTTTAAACGGGCTACAACATAATCGGCAATGTCACTTAACAACCCACGAATCTTATGCTTGGGCAGATCATTGATAGCTACCTTGGCTTTCGCGGCCCACTCCATAGCAACTTTGCGTGTAGCTGAAAGAGTGTCATACTTATGCATTAATTCAAGCGCGTGTTCGAGATCACCGTCGATCTGTTTACCTTTTTCAATTGTTCGCACCCAAAAGCTACGTTCTTCATCAGTGGCTTCAGCCACAGCCTTGATTATCGGTAGGGTGAGCTTGCGTTCGCGAAAATCATCACCAATATTCTTGCCGGTTGCACCAGTGTCGCCTTGGAAATCGAGTAAATCGTCGGTAATTTGGAAGGCAATGCCAAGTGCGTCGCCGTAGTCGAATAAGGCCTGCAAATGGCGCGGGCTTGCCTTGGCAATAACACCACCTACTTGAGAAGCGGCTGAAAAAAGTGCTGCGGTTTTTCCACGTATGACTTGCAGGTAGATGTCTTCGTCTGTGCCCAAGTCTGTGGATGCAGTCAGCTGTAGCACTTCCCCTTCTGCAATCGTTGCCGAGGCATTGGAAAGAATACGAAGCACGTCAATCGAGCCGGTCTCGGTCATCAGTTGAAAGCTGCGTGAAAAAAGGTAGTCACCAACCAGAACCGAAGACTTATTGTCCCAAAGTAAGTTGGCCGTCGGTTTGCCGCGGCGTTGGCCACTTTTATCTACAACGTCATCATGCAAGAGTGTCGCCGTATGAATGAATTCAACCGTCGCGGCCAAGTGAACATGATAGGGACCTCGATAGCCGCATAGCCGAGCGGTTGCCAGTGTCAGCATCGGGCGCAGTCGTTTGCCACCTGCACCAACCAAATGCGATGTAACCTCTGGAATACGTGGTGCGTAGCGTGAGGCCATCCGTTCTTGGATCAAATCATTCACCGCTGCCAACTCGCCGCGAAGTAATGCAGCAAGGGCCTCATGCGGTTTGTTTTCTGCACCGTCGAGACTCATGGTCAAGTTCCTGTCAGAGGGGTCGACATTTGCGTCCCGCTGTTCTTACATCCCTAATATGAGAGAGCTTTTACGAAGTAACGATCCAACCATCATTGCATTCGCCACAGCCCTGCTCCAAGGAGAGGGTATAGACTGCTTTGAAATGGACGTAAATATGAGCATTTTGGAAGGTTCGATTGGCATCTTTCCACGGCGGCTAATGGTGCGTTCTAACGATCTTGATGCTGCAGAACTAGTGCTACGAGATAATGAGATTGCGCTGGGTCGCCCAAAATGACGGCTGCAACCACGATAAATGGGTATCTCGGCGGTGCTTTGAAATTGCGGCAACCGTCCAAAGGGTATCGTGCGGGTGTCGATCCCGTTCTTTTGGCGGCATTTGTTCCTGCAAAAACTGATCAAAGTGTTCTTGAACTAGGTTGTGGCGTGGGCACAGCCATGCTTTGCCTTGGACGACGCGTGCCGGGACTCCAATTGACTGGTCTGGAGTTACAAGCAGACTATGGTGCGCTTGCAGTAGAGAATGCCGAAAGGAACAAAATTTTGGCTCGAGTGGTAATTGGCGATCTGGCCAAATTACCAGATGATCTTCGACAGCAAACGTTCACGCATGTTATCGCCAATCCGCCCTACTTTGATCGAGTTTCCGGGACGGCATCGCAAGATGTTGGGCGCGAAAAATCTATTGGTCAGCGCACGCCTTTGTCCATTTGGGTTGACGTTGCAGCGCGCAGACTGGCCCCAAAAGGGTTTGCAAGTTTCATTCATCGCGCTGAACGTCTGCCGGATTTGTTAGCTGCACTAAATGACCGGTTGGGGTCGATTGAAGTTTTGCCATTGCAACCAAGAACTGACCGTCAATCTAGTTTAGTACTTGTGCGTGCGCGAAAAAACGGTCGGGCAGCGTTTCGCCTTCACGCACCCGTGATCATGCATGATGGGGTCAGTCATATGGCTGATCAGGAAAGCTACACGCCGCGTATTCGTGCAATTTTACGTGATGGGGCATCGCTCAATACGTTGCCTTGATACACGATAAAATTTGATTTCGGCTATATTGAGCTTCGATAAACGTCCTTAAATTCAGAGCCTCAGACATCATCGAGAATATTGACAGGTGGATGAGTTTTTTTTGGCTTCGGCAAATTTCCACTCTTGTTGTGTATTTTACTCAGTCAGTAGGTGACAGGCAGACAAAATTGTGCTGCATTGTTGGTATTGTTAAAATTTGCGAGGAGATTGATAATGAGCGTGACCGCGCACTTAGAAGAACTGAAACGCAAGCACGAAGTCCTTTCAACGAAGGTTGAACGAACCCAGCGCTCTCCCGGTTCCACGGATTTGGAAATAGCGGATTTGAAAAAACAAAAACTTAAAATTAAAGAAGAGATTGAACGCCTAATGGTGTGAATATTTTGATGCCGGTGCGTTGGAATGATCACGTAACGCGTTGTAAAAACCGACGCTGCAAAGACTTTTTAGTTTAGAGCATCGGCACCAAAATTCATTAAGGCAAACGGAGCCGCAACGACCCCGCATTGGATGTGGTTCATCCCATCAGAGCAAGGCCTTTGTTCTACGTCTACTCCGTCCCACCCAGTCTTACTTGCTAATCCTGCTGTGGGTGTAAGAATAATAGAAATCGTGGGTGGCTGCACTCAACCGGTTGGCGCTGTTCTAAGGTGCGACGTCGGCGTCGTGCGTTAATCCACTAACGAACGCTTAGGTCGGAAGCAAATTGGCTGGCGTGACAATTGAGCTTTCAACAGACTCACCATGACAGTGTAATTTTCATTCTTTTTCGATGAAAAAAACCGCCCTGCAGGAGGGCGGCCTTGACAACTTAATCTTGATCAGTATCAGGCGAAGAACTGGGCGCCGTTGGCTGAGATGGTTGATCCGTTGATGAATCCTGCTTCGTCGGATGCCAAGAACGACACGCAGCGCGCGATTTCGTCTGGCTCACCAAGGCGTCCGGCTGGGATTCCTGCGACGATGGAGTCGCGTACTTTTTCTGGGATTGCCATCACCATCTCTGTGGCAATGTAGCCTGGGCAGATAGCATTTGCAGTGATACCTGCGCGGGCACCTTCCTGAGCGAGTGATTTTACAATACCCAGATCACCAGCTTTGGTCGCTGCATAGTTTACTTGAGCGAATTGGCCTTTTTGACCATTGATTGATGAGATCACAATTACGCGGCCAAATTTGCGCTCGCGCATTCCGGGCCAAACCGGGTGCACGGTGTTAAACACGCCGGTCAGGTTTGTGTCGATCACCTCGTGCCACTGCTCCGGGGTCATCTTGTGAAACGGCGCGTCGCGGGTAATGCCTGCGTTGGCGACAACTACGTCGATCGGGCCTAAGTCATCCTCAACCTTTGCGATACCTGCGGCGCTGCTTTCGTAGTCGCTAACATTCCATTTATAAGTGTTGATGCCGGTAGCATCTGTGAACTTCTTTGCAGCTTCGTCATTGCCTGCGTATGTTGCGGCGACAGTGTAGCCATCGGCCTGCAACCTTTTTGAGATGGCTTCACCGATCCCGCGTGAACCGCCGGTTACGAGTGCAACTCTTGCCATGGTAATTCTCCTATAAAATATTGCGTTGTGTTTTTTGCTACGCAGTCTCTCAGTTTTGAGTGGAGACTTTGTAACTAGCCCTTAAAAAGGGAGCTCCTATTGGCGCCCCCGTAAATTCCTTTGGGGATACGTTTTAGTTACGGACGTTCCAGGCACATAGCGACCCCCATGCCTCCGCCGATGCACAAAGTTGCGAGACCTTTTTTGGCGTTGCGACGCTGCATTTCAAACAACAGCGTATTTAGGATACGTGCGCCTGAAGCGCCGATTGGATGTCCGATGGCAATAGCACCACCGTTTACGTTTACGATGGCAGGATCCCAGCCCATATCCTTGTTCACGGCGCAGGCCTGTGCGGCAAAGGCTTCATTGGCTTCGACGAGATCAAGATCGCCAATGGACCAGCCCGCCTTGTCCAGCGCCTTGCGCGACGCATAGATCGGGCCGACGCCCATGATCGATGGATCCAAGCCTGCGGTCGCATAAGATGCAATACGTGCCAACGGCTCAATGCCGCGCTTTTCAGCTTCGTCTGCCGACATCACCAAAGCACCTGCTGCGCCGTCATTTAGCCCAGAAGCGTTAGCGGCAGTGACTGAACCGTCCTTGGTGAAAGCTGGGCGCATCTTGGCCATAGCTTCGATATTGGCGCCATAACGGATGTATTCATCGTTCTCGACAACGATGTCTCCCTTGCGGGTTTTAACAGTAAAGGGGGCAATCTCATCAACGAATTTCCCAGCTTTCTGCGCTGTTTCAGCCTTGTTCTGCGACGCAACGGCTAATTCGTCCTGCATATCGCGGCTGATCTGCCATTGTTGTGCGACGTTCTCCGCGGTTTGACCCATGTGATAGCCGTTGAATGCGTCCCAAAGACCATCACGGATCATTGAGTCGATATACTTAACGTCACCCATCTTGGTGCCTGCACGTAGATGCGCAACATGGGGCGATAGCGTCATGTTTTCCTGACCACCAGCAGCGACGATGTCGGCATCGCCCAACTGTACGTGCTGAGCCGCCAGTGCAACAGCGCGTAGGCCCGAACCGCATACCTGATTGATGCCCCAGGCAGCAGCTTCCTTTGCAAAGCCCGCATTAATGTGAGCTTGACGGGCTGGGTTTTGACCCTGGCCGCCCGTCAGAACCTGACCAAGGATGGTTTCAGACACTTCTGATGCGTCAACACCAGCACGCTCAACAAGTGCTTTAAGGACAGTCGCACCCAAATCATGGGCAGGGGTGTTGGCAAAAGAGCCTCCAAAGCTTCCAACAGCGGTTCGGGCTGCGGATGCGATCACTACGTTGGTCATGCTTATGTTTCCTTTATCAAACAGGCGGGCGAAGCCTTGGCAGTCGCGGGAGCCGGACAGTCAATACTTAGCGCTCGGCGAGACCATTAACGCATTTGCCGCGCTGCGGCAACGGGCAGGGTGTCTCAGGGGTAGAGGTCGCTAGGGAGTGGCTTGATAGCGCTATTTTCTGAGGAAAAATAAATTTTTTTGAAAGATCTGTGAATCGGCTTGGATCGTTTTAAGTCTAATTCAAGCGCCTTTGGATTAAACGTAAAACACCTGAAGCAACGACTCGATATCATGATGATGACCCTGAGATACGCAAAAAGCAGGAGGCACTCTGCGTTATTTTTCTACTGGCAGGCCGCTGGGAACGGTTGATGGAACACCTAGTCGACTTTCTGCATTTCCCTGATCATGCAGAGAGCGTAAAAAAGCCAAAATCTGATCTATTTCTTGATCGCTAAGTGTCATTGGCGTTAGTTCATTAGCGCTGGCAATTAAGTTCATTTCAGACATGTCTGCTAAAAGCGCAAAATCACTAACATCGTGGGGGGGCAACAAAAGCGCTTGGCGAGAATCGTACGCCCGCAGGCTGGCAATCGGGTCAAGGTGGTGCCGGACCACGCTTTCGATAGTGGCAAAGGCTCCGGCATGGCCGTATGGCCCAGTCTCTAATAGGTTACGCAAAGACGGTGTGCGAAACTTGTAGGCATCCTGACTATCGCCGGTCACAAGCATTCGGCCAACATCGCGGTTGCGTTGTCCAAGCAGAGCGGCTTTGCCAGGCCCGATCTGAGGCATAGCTATTGCATGAAAGCTATGGTCGGTTTGGAACAAGCCCGAATGACATCGATCGCACTGCGCTTTTCCATAAAACAATTCCATTCCTTTGGATGCTGCATGGGGCAACGAAGCGCCAGTCTGCAAGAAACGATCAAACGGGCTGTTGTCAGCGCGCCATTCAAAGCGGATGAAATCAGCGAGCGCATTGGCAATGTCGTGAAAATGGATTGGTGCGTTTTCTGGTAAGACCACATTGAAAGACTTTCGGTAGGCTGGAATAATCTCAACCCGCTTGGCAAGGATGTCCCATGCGCCCCCTGGACCTGTCACCAAACCCCGGCGAAGGGCCTCAGCAACATCATTTTCTGAATGGTGGCCGGCCATTTCATCGCTGGAGAGAACTGTAAACATAGCTTGTGCCGCGAGTACAGATTCAAATCCGGTCTCCATTTCTGCACCTAAAGGTGTGCGTATTCCCGAGATGTGGGTGGGGTCTTCTTCAAGTCGGCCATCATGGAAAAGATGTTTGAATTCGCTTGCACCTAGATTGAACAGGGCTGGTGCATTGCGCGAGATGCGTTGTTGAGGTGGATTATTGGGGTCGATAACACGTTCGAAGCCGAGCCCAAGACCTCCATCGCCAACGCCAAGGGAAAGTCCGTCTCCAGTTCCATACCTTGGATGGTGGCATGTGGCGCAGGATACAGTCTTATTGCCGCTGAGGATGGGATCATAGAATAGCAATCTGCCCAGTTCGACACTTGCCATGTCAGTTTCTAAAAACTTCGGGTTGGGCGCAGGTAGAGGTCCGGCCAGTGAAGTAAACGGCAGGCATAAACTAAATATTACGACACACCACTTCATGGAGTATTTCAAAAAACCCTTTCAATGGAGTTTGATAGTAGGAGGTGTATGGCGCGGCCACAATGGGGCGA
>ERZ1047821.119-NODE-119-length-69907-cov-13.321623_pt1 | contig 69907 bp, 59 predicted proteins | sample MGYA00383096_ERZ1047821 | MGnify/ENA primary metagenome ERZ1047821 (study PRJEB29581, sample SAMEA5548366) | metagenome | biome: marine; feature: coastal; material: water | depth 25 m | study: Short-term variability in the microbial, nano- and picoplankton... | reverse complement strand
ATTGCGAGTGATCATGCAGGATATGATTATAAAAATAAAATAAAATTATATTTATCTAGTAAAAAGTATATTATCACAGATTTTGGTTGTAATTCAATAGAGAGTGTAGACTACCCAGATTTTTCACATAAATTATCAATAAGTATTGAAAAAAAAGAAAATATATTTGGAATACAATTTTGCGGAACTGGAAATGGAATAAATATGACTGCAAATAAACATCAGGGAATAAGAGCAGCATTATGTTGGAATACTGAAATTGCAGAGCAGGCAAGGCTACATAATAATGCAAATATATTAACTATGCCTGCCAGGCATTTAGAATTTGAAAAAGTTAAAGAAATAGTAGATGTTTTTTTAAAAACTAAATTTGAAGGTGGTAGACATCAAAATAGAATAAATAAAATACCATTCATTAAATAATGAAAAATATAATTTTTATTAGTTTAATATTTTCTATAAATATTTTTTCTCAAGATAATATAAAATACTCAAAAACTATTTTAAAAAAAGACTTAGAAAAACACTTAACTATTTTATCATCTGATTCTTTAGAAGGAAGAGAAACAGGAAAAAAAGGTCAAAAAATGGCTGCTGAATATTTAAAAAATCATTTTATAAACATTGGAATACCACCATATAAAAAAAATAAATATTTTCAAAAATTTAAAGTAAAATCAGATAGACATATTTGTAAGTGTGAAGATTGTGACACCGATTTTATAAAAAAAATTTTTAAAAAAAATAAAATAATAAGAGGAGAAAATGTTTTAGGATATATAGAAGGATCAGATTTAAAAGATGAGCTTATAATAATAACAGCACATTATGATCACTTAGGAAAACACGATACATTACTCTTTAATGGTGCTGATGATGATGGTTCTGGAACAGTAGCAATAATGGAAATAGCAGAAGCATTTATGTTAGCAAAAAGAGATGGTAAAGGACCAAGAAGATCTATATTAATAATGCCTGTATCTGGAGAAGAAAAAGGATTACTTGGAAGTAAATATTATACTGATAATCCTGTTTTTCCATTAAAAAAAACAATAGCTAATTTAAATATTGATATGATTGGTAGAATAGATAATATGCATTTAGATGGTAATTATGTTTATCTAATAGGATCTGATATGTTAAGTAAGGAACTACATAATATTAGCGAAGAAATTAATAAAAAATATATTGGATTAGAATTAGATTACACATATAACACGGATGATGATCCACATAGATATTACTATAGGTCTGATCATTATAATTTTGCTAAAAATAATATACCAGTAATTTTTTATTTTAATGGAGTTCATGAAGACTATCATAAAACAACAGATACTATTGAAAAAATAGATTTTAATAAAATAGAAAAAATAACAAGGTTTGTTTTTTTAACAGCATGGGAGCTAGCAAATAGAGAAGAAAGAATAAGACTTAATTAATATTTTTAATAAACTCTACAATTCTTTTTGAAGCTAAACCATCTCCATATGGATTATGAAGTTTTGACATTGTATTAAACACTTCATCATTATTAAGAAGTTGTAATGCTTTATTAACTATTAATTCTTCATTTGTACCTACTAACAACACAGTACCAGCGTCTACAGCCTCAGGTCTCTCTGTAGTATCTCTCATAACTAAAACAGGTTTACCAAGACTAGGAGCTTCTTCTTGTATTCCTCCACTATCAGTAATAATTATTTTAGATCTATTCATTAACCAAATAAAATCTTGATAAGCTAAAGGTTCAATTAATAATATATTATCAATTTTAGATAAAACTCTATTAACAGGTTCTTGTACTTTTGGATTTAAATGAACAGGATAAATGATAAGTCTATTTATATTGTTTTCAGCTATTTTTTTTAATGCATTACATATTCTTTCAAAACCAAGTCCATGATTTTCTCTTCTATGACCAGTTACTAAAACAAGTTCTTTATTTCCTATTTTTTTTTCAATATCTAATATTAGTTTACTTGGATTTAAAGTTACTTTTTTTACGGATTTTAATAATGCATCTATTACAGTGTTACCAGTAACTAAAATTGAATTCTTAGAAATATTTTCTTTTAGTAAATTATTTTTTGATGTTTTTGTTGGAGCAAAGTGATAATCACTTATTCTTCCTGTTATCTGACGATTTATTTCTTCTGGAAAAGGAGATTTTTTATTATTAGTTCTAAGACCAGCTTCTACATGACATACTTTTGCACCAGAGTAAAAACTTGCAATAGAACCACCCATTGTAGTTGTAGTGTCTCCATGAACAAAAACAAAGTCGGGTGTAAACTCTTCAAGAATTGGTTTTAAAGATTTTATAATGGTAGCTGTTAAATTATAAAGGTTTTGTCCAGGCTTCATTAAATCTAGATCATAATCAGGAATTATATCAAAAAACTTTAAAACCTGATCTAGCATTTCTCTGTGTTGTGCGGTAACACAAACTTTAGTAGTAAAAAGATTTGGATGTTTTTTGAATTCTTTAACAAGAGGAGCCATTTTAATTGCTTCTGGACGAGTTCCAAAAATTAATAAAATTTTTTTCATAAAATATTATTTAAAAGTTCCACAAAAATCTAATACAATCTTCTCTTTTTCAATATTTAGTTTTTTAAATTCTTTATGTGCTACCAAGAATACTATAATATCTGCTTTTTTTACAGCCTCTTTGTAGTCTGTTAGTTTATAAACTGAATGTGAATAAATATTTGGTTCAACTATAAAATGATCCTCATTATTAGAATTCTGCAAAACTTTCTGAGCAATATATTTTGCTGGAGACTCTCTAAGGTCATCAATATTAGGTTTAAAAGCCAGTCCCATAATAGCTGTTTTTGGTTTTTTACCATATTTTAACTCAAACTCTAGTTTTTTGTTTTGAATTTTTTCAGCACACCAAAATGATTTATAATTATTTATTTCTCTTGCAGTACCAATAATTTTAGATTCTTTTGGAAAATCAGATACAATAAAATAAGGATCAACCGCTATACAATGGCCACCAACACCACAACCTGGCTGTAAAATATTAACTCTAGGGTGTTTGTTAGCAAGAGTTATTAATTCCCAAACATTAATATCTGCTTTATCACAAATTAAAGAAAGTTCATTTGCAAAAGCTATTTGAACATCTCTTGAAGAATTTTCCACTAATTTACACATCTCAGCTGTTCTAGAATTTGTTCCATGCAATTCCCCTTTTACATATTTTTTATAAAAGTTTATAGCTTCTTTTGTAGATTTTTCATTAACACCTCCAATTACACGATCATTTTCAACTAGTTCATACATAACATTTCCAGGCAACACTCTTTCTGGACAGTATGCAACACTAATTTTATTTTTAAGATCTGGTCTAGATTTATATATAAGTTCTTCCATTTTTTCAGTTGTACCTACAGGTGAGGTTGACTCTATAATATATAAATCATCTTCTTTCAAAAAAGGAATTATTGAATTGGTTGCCGCTATTACAAAAGATATATCAGGCTTATTGTCCCCTTTAAATGGAGTTGGAACAACTATTAGGTAAACTTTTGCAGGAACAGGTTTCGTTCTGGCTTTAAAAAACCCATTAGATACTACATCTAGAACAACCTTATCTAAATCAGGTTCAACAATGTGAATTTCACCTTTATTTATAGTATCGACAACCTCTTTGTTAATGTCGACACCAACAACATGGGTTCCGCTTGAAGCTATCAGTGCTGATGTAGGTAATCCTATATATCCCAATCCAATTGTAACAACTTCTGTATGCATAAATATTATTTATTATATTGTTTTTCATAGTAATTTTGATAATTACCTGAAGTTACATTTTTAAGCCATTTTTCATTGTTTAAATACCAATCAATAGTTTGAGAAAGCCCTTCTTCAAAAGTTACTGATGGGCTCCAGTCTAGGTCTTTATTGATTTTTGAGGCATCAATAGCGTAACGCAAATCATGCCCCGGTCGGTCTTTCACATAGGTTATCAACTTTTCACTAGTTCCTGGATCTCTTTCTAGTTTTTCATCCATTTGCCGACAAAGAACTTTTACTAAATCAATATTTTTCCATTCGTTAAAACCACCAATATTATAGGTTTCATGTTTTACGCCCTTATGAAAAACTAAATCAATGGCAATAGCATGATCGACAACATAAAGCCAATCTCTAGTATAATTACCATCTCCATAAACAGGAAGTGGCTTATCATTTAAAATATTATTTATAAATAAAGGAATTAACTTTTCTGGAAATTGATGAGATCCATAATTATTTGAACAATTAGAGATTACATAAGGCATTCCGTAGGTTTCTCCATAAGCTCTAACAAAATGATCAGAGCTTGCCTTTGAAGCTGAATAAGGTGAGTTAGGATCATAAGGTGTGGTTTCTTTAAAAACCCCTGTTTTTCCTAGGCTTCCATACACCTCATCAGTACTCACATGATAAAAAACTTTGTCAGTCCAATTATTTTTCCATATTTTTTTAAAAGCATTTAAAAGAACCATAGTACCTAAGATATTAGTCTTTGCAAAAGCCAAAGGGCTGTCTATAGATCTATCAACATGAGACTCAGCTGCTAAATGAATAACAGAATCAAATTTATACTTATTAAATATTGAATTTATAAATTTTTCGTCAGTAATATCTCCATGTAAAAATGTATAATTACTTTTATTCTCAATACTTTTAAGATTTTCTAAATTACCCGCATAGGTTAATGAGTCTAAATTGTATACATGGTAGGTAGAGTATTTTTTAACAAAAAGACTAATAACATGAGAGCCTATAAAGCCAGCACCACCAGTTATTAGAATATTTTTTTTCATAACAATTAATATAAGTTTACAAATCAAACTTTATTCCTTGAGCTAAAGGAAGCTCTTCAGTATAGTTTATAGTATTTGTTTGTCTTCTCATGTAAATTTTCCAAGCATCTGAACCACTTTCTCTACCCCCACCTGTTTCTTTTTCACCACCAAATGCACCTCCAATTTCTGCTCCAGAAGTACCTATGTTAACATTTGCTATTCCGCAATCTGAACCAGATGCACTTAAGAATTTTTCTGCATCCCTTAAGTTAGTTGTCATTATAGCTGAGGAAAGGCCTTGTTTTACACCATTTTGCATTTCAATAGCTTCCTCTAGCTCTTTGTATTTCATTATATAAAGAATTGGAGCAAAAGTTTCGTCTTGAACTATGTCGTAATGATTTTTAGCTTCTATAATTACCGGCTTAACATAACAACCACTTTCATATCCATTTCCTGATAAAACACCCCCTTCAACTAAAACATTGCCACCCTCTTGTTTAGCCTTTTCAATTGCGTTTAAATACATGTCTACAGCTAATTTATCAATCAAGGGTCCAACATGATTGTTTTCATCTAATGGGTTACCTATTTTTAACTGAGTATAGGCAGAAGCTAATTTGTTTTTTACTTCATCATAAACCGATTCATGAATAATTAATCTTCGTGTCGAAGTACACCTCTGACCACATGTTCCTACAGCACCAAATAAAGCTCCAATAATTGTTATTTCTAAATCAGCATCAGGTGTTATTATTATTGCATTGTTGCCACCAAGTTCTAATAGAGATTTCCCAAATCTTTTTGCTACCTCACTTCCAACAATACGGCCCATTCTTGTTGATCCTGTTGCAGAAATTAATGGTATTCTATCATCAGAGGTCATCATTTCACCCACCTTATAGTCCCCATTAACAATACATGAAATACCATCAGGTAAATTGTTATCTTTAGCTACTTCGTTCCATATATTTTGACAAGCAACAGCGCACAATGGTGATTTCTCGGACGCCTTCCAAACACAAGTATCACCACAAATCCAGGCTAGGGCTGTATTCCAGTTCCAAACTGCAACAGGAAAATTAAAGGCAGATATAATACCAACAACTCCAATTGGATGATATTGTTCATACATTCTGTGGCCAGGTCTTTCAGAATGCATGGTAAGTCCGTGCAGCTGTCTAGATAGTCCTACTGCAAAATCACATATATCAATCATTTCTTGAACCTCTCCTAAACCTTCTTGAAGTGATTTACCCATCTCAAAAGAAACTAACTCTCCTAAAGGTTGCTTGTATTCTCTAAGCTTGGCACCGTATTGACGAACAATTTCCCCTCTTAATGGGGCGGGCTTATCTCTCCAATATTTAAAAGCAGAAGATGCTGATTGAATTACTTTTTCATATTCATCACTAGTTGTTTCAGTTATTGAACCAATTATCTCTCCTGTTACAGGAGAATAAGAGTCTATTTTTTGTCCACCACCAAATGACTCAGAACCTATTGATGTACCATTATTATTTTTATTTATTCCCAGTAAGGAAAGAGTGTTTTTTATATTAATCATAATATTTTTATTAGTTATACAAAACTATAAAAAGAAAGCAAGAAATGGAGTCAAAAACAAAAAGGGTTACAACTAATTTTCTTCTTCAGAAATATCATTAATAATAGATTCTTCTTCTTCTTCTTTAAGGTGTTCTAATTTAGAAATTTTGTTTTTATAAGAAATTAGAGAAAAGGTCATTATAATACAACTAATTAATATAACAAAAAGCAAGACACCTTGAAATTGATTTCCCAGGCTTAGCTCACTTGGTATCGCAAAAAACAAAAGAATTGTAACCAACCCTCTTGGTGCTAAAAATAACTCTAAAGTAATATTTTTTCCGTTAAACAAAAATAAAACTATTGCTCTTACACCATATATAATTAACAGAATTAAAAGTCCTACACCAATTACCTTAAAACTCCATAGAGAACCAAGGTAAACAGACCAACCAAAGATTATAAAAAAAAATGTTCTAACAACAAATGCTGTCTCAGCGGTAACAACCTTCATATCTTGAAGAACATGTCCAACTTTATCTTCTTTCAAAAGGCTTTTTAATCCACCCCTAAAGAAGACTTTATAGTTGTTTAGCATAATTCCAAAGATTAAAATGATAATTAAAGATGAAAGGTGAAACATTTTACCAATTGCATAAAGCAAAAGTAAAACAGCAATTAGTAAAAAAAGCTTAACATGTCCCTTGATATTTTGAAATACATAAATAAGAATATATGATATTACAACTGAGAAGATTACAGTCAATAACAGATTACCAATTACTGCTCCTGTGACGCTTTCTCCAATTCCAGCATTAGCGAAACTTAAAACTGCATAGAAACCAATTATTCCAATAATGTCAGAAAAAGTGCTTTCATAAATCATGAATTCACGTTTTTCTTTTTCTACATCATCAATGCTAGGAAGTATTACAGCGGATCCTAAAATCGACAAAGGAATTGTAAATAAAAGACAGGTTAACATTTCTTCATCAAATAAAAAGTTCATCAACAGTGCTGAAAAATAGGAGGTTATAGCTAAACCTATTGTAGCTACAAGCAATGACTTTGTTATTAAGCCAAATTTTTCTTTTAAAAGTTCCAAATCTAGAGCGGCTTCTAATACAATCAAAATTAATCCAATAACGCCTAATACACCCAAAAAAGGAAGAAGATCTGGCTTTGAATAACCAACAATTCTTAATGAATAATTAATAATTATACCAAGAAAAATTAAAAGTAAAACAGCTGGAATCCCTGTTTTTTTAGCATACAAGTTAAAAAAGTAGGATATGATAATAGTTATTGAAAATATTATAATTAAATGATATGATGTTAGGGCTTCAAACATTAAAAGAGCTTTAAAATATCATTACCATTTGCAAAAATTAATAAGCTAAAAAGTAGCAGCATCCCAATTGTTTGAGCATACTCCATTACTTTTTCTGGAGCTGGTTTGCCTATAATCATTTCGTAAACTAGAAAAACAACATGCCCACCATCTAAAGCTGGAATAGGTAAAATATTCATAAATGCTAGCATTAGCGACAAGAAAGCGGTAAGATTCCAAAACCTTTCCCAGTCCCAAGTTGCAGGAAACATTGAGCCAATTGCACCAAACCCCCCCATACCTTTGTATGCACCAGAATCAGGATTTAAAATAAGAGCAAACTGGTCTATATAACTATTTAGTTTTTTCAAAGCTTTTTTATAACCTGCAGGAAAAGATTCTAAAAAATTAAAACTAGCTTTTTGAAGATTATAATACCCAAGATTTTCTAGTTGTTCAATAGAAAAATTAGCAGGCATAAAACCAAGCTTACCATTTGAATCAACATTTGCGTTTATTAAAAAATCTTTACCATCTCTGTTTACTTTAAGTGTAATTTCTTGATTTTTGAGTTTGTTTAGTTCATAAGATAGTTGGTCAAAGTACTTAATACTAACATCATTAATTTGTATAAGTAGGTCTTTTTGTTGAAGTCCAGCTTTTTCCGCATTCGAGTTTTCTGTTACAGCGCTTACCATAGCAGGTATTCTTGGGTAAAATAATAGTTGATTTTTGTTGTCAAGAAATTTTTCAATTACGTCTACCGGCATCTCTATGTCAACGCTCTGCCCTTGGCGCTCTACTGTAATAGTTTTAGATAAAATTATTTTCTCTAAAACTTCTGAAAAACGTTCAAGAGGCTCCCCATCTGCTGATATAAATTTATCTCCATTCTCAAATCCTAGTTCGCTAGCCATTTCACTTACACACCAAACCCCATCACTTAAGTTTTCGTTAGGCAAATATTTATCTCCATAAAAATATAAGGTCATTGAATAAATAAACATTCCTAATAATAAGTTAACTGTAACCCCACCTAACATTATTATTAATCTTTGCCATGCAGGTTTAGAACGAAATTCCCACGGCTCTGCAGGCTTTTCCATTTGTTCTTTGTCCATGCTTTCGTCTATCATTCCTGATATTTTAACATAACCACCTAAAGGAAGCCATCCGATACCATACTCAGTGTCTCCTATTTTCTTTTTTACAACTGAAAACCAAGGGTCAAAAAACAGATAAAACTTTTCAACCTTTGTTTTAAACAATTTAGCCGGAATAAAGTGCCCTAACTCGTGTAAAACAACAAGTATTGATAAGCTCATTAAAAGCTGCGCTGCTTTAATTAGAATTTCCATATATAATATTTTTTGCCATTATTCTTGTTGTCTTGTTTGTACTTATATAATCTTCCAGGCTTGGATTGGGAACAAAAATAATTTTTTCCATGCAATCTGCAATTAAATCTGACATATTTAAAAACCCAATTTTATTATTTAAAAAAGCCTCTACAGCAATTTCGTTAGCAGCATTTAAAATACAAGGCATATTTCCCCCTTTTTCCATTGCATCATAAGATAATTGAAGGTTTTTAAATGTTTTTAAATCTGGTTTTTCAAAAGTTAGATTAGGATAATCAAAAAATGAAAATCTCTTAAACGTATTCTTTATCCTATTAGGATATCCAAGCGCATACTGAATTGGTAGTTTCATATCGGGAAGTCCAAGTTGTGCTTTTATCGAACCATCATTAAACTCAACTGCAGAATGAATAATAGACTGTGGATGAACAACAACATCAATCTGATCTGCCTTTAAGTCAAATAACCATTTAGCCTCTATTACTTCTAAGCCTTTGTTCATTAGGCTTGCACTATCAATTGTAATTTTAGCGCCCATGTCCCAGTTTGGATGTTTAAGAGCTTGCTCTTTTGTAATCTTTATAAGCTCTTTGGTTTTCATTCCCCTAAAGGGTCCCCCTGAAGCAGTTAGATATATTTTTTCAATAGGATTAAAGTTTTCACCTACCAAACACTGAAAGATTGCTGAGTGTTCTGAGTCAACAGGGTAAATATTTACTCCATATTGTTTGCACAAGCCAGTAATTAATTCTCCAGCAACAACCAGCGTTTCTTTATTTGCAAGAGCGATGTTTTTTTTCGCTTTAATAGCTTTTATAGTTGGAGTTAAACCCGCGTATCCAACAAGGGCTGTTAGTACAACATCAATGTTTTCTCCCTCAACAATATCGTCTAAAGATTTTTTACCAGCAAACACTTTTATTCCTAAATTAAAAAGAGCGTCATTAACCTCTTTATATTTGTCCTCATTTGTGATAACAACCATATTTGGCATAAATTTCTTTGATTGTTCAATTAAAAGAGTAGCGTTGTTGTTTGCTGTTAAAACTTCAACATCAAAAAGATCAGGATGTTCAGAAATTACTTCAAGCGCTTGTGTTCCAATTGAACCAGTAGAGCCTAGAATTGCAATGTTTTTTTTATTCATCTTCATTTATTTCTTTTAATGTGTCTGCAATTTTTCTGTCATTTGAAAGTCTTGGGACTTTGTTTTGCCCTCCCAACCTACCAATAGTTTTCATATATTTTCTAAAGCCATTTTTCTTTATTATTGTTATTTGCAGCCCTTGTAATACACTACCTTGTATCAAATCTTTATAATATGAATTTTGATTTTGAAGATTTTCATCAAGAAGTTTTTTAAACTCTAAATTGTTTTCTGGCTTTTTTTCAAATTCAATTAACCACTCATGATACGGAAGCCCTTTTTCTGGTTGTACTTGAGGTGAAACATGAAACTCATTTATGCTTGCAGGTAGTTTTTCAATAGTTTTTTTTAGTGATAACTCTACTTCTTCGGCAATAACATGCTCTCCAAACGCAGATGTGAAGTGCTTTATTCGTCCACTCACAATTATTCTGTACGGGTTAACTGACACAAACTTTACTGTATCACCTATATTGTATCCCCATAAGCCTGCATTTGTGTTCAAAATTATCACATAATTAATTCCAATTTTAACTTCAGATAAATCAATACGTTTTGGATTTTTGTTAAAAAAGTCCTCACTTTCGATAAATTCGTAGAAAATTCCGTGGTTTACACACAAGAGCATGCCTTCTTCTTTTTGCGAATCTTGGTATGCAATAAAACCTTCAGATGCAGGGTAAAGCTCTATCCCAGCTATTTTTTTTCCTATAATATTCTCGAATGTTTTTTTATATGGTTCAAAATTTACACCTCCATATATGAATAATTTAAAATTAGGAAAAATATCTTTTATTAAACCACCAGTTTTTTTCCTCAATTTTTCAAAATACATTTGAACCCAAGGAGGAATACCGGAAATAATACTCATGTTTTCTGCTACTGTTTCCTCAACTATTGCATCAACTTTCGATTCCCAATCATCAATTGAATTTGCCTTAAAAGAGGGAAGCCTATTTTTTTTTAAATAAGCGGGAATATGGTGTGCAACAATTCCTGATAGTCTTCCGGTTAGAATTGTTCCTGTTTTAGAAAGTACCGGGCTCCCTTGTAGAAAGATCATTTTGCCGTTTATTATACTTGTGTTTCTAGTTTCTGAAATATAACTCAATATAGCATCTTTAGCAGATTTAATATGGTATGGCATACTTTCTTTACTAATTGGAATATACTTTTCTCCAGATGTTGTTCCTGATGTTTTGCAAAAATAAATAGGTTTGCCCGGCCACAGAACATCGTTATCACCATTAATTATTTTTGTGACATATTGCTTTAAATCTTCGTAGTCTCTAACAGGTATGTTTTTTTTAAAATCAGAATAATTCTTTATTTGAGAAAACGAGTGATCTACGCCAAATAATGTGTTTTTAGCCTTATCAACTAATTTAAGCATTGTTTTTTTTTGGCAATTAACCGCATTATTTTTCCATTTAGAATTTTGGTAAACAATTAATTTTGCAAATGGATAACTTAAATACGCTTTCAAGCTCATCTTAAAATAAAATATAGTTTTCGGGATCTACGGGTATTCCATTTTGCCATAATTCAAAATGCAGGTGAGGGCCAGTAGAAAGCTCTCCAGAGTTGCCAATAATTGCAATTTGCTCTCCAGTTTTCACAAAATCGCCAGCTGTTTTAAGCAGCATTGAATTGTGTTTATAAAAAGATATATAACCTCCCTTATGCTGAACACCTATAACATAACCTGTTTCTGAAGTCCAGTTGCTAATAATGACAGTTCCATCTAGTATTGCGGCTATTTTTGTTTTTTCTTTCGCAACTAAATCAATCCCAAAATGCTTAGATTGAGAATTAAAACGATCCGTTATAACTCCTTTTAATGGTGGGTAAAACAAAATAATATTTGTTTCGGCCCTGTTAGTTGTTTGAAGCGAACCCTTCTCTTCTGCTTCAACATCCAGCCGTAGAAGAGAGTCTTCGATTGATTTTTCAAAAGTTAACTCTATATCGTAATTATTTTCTTCAAAATCAAATTCTAGGTCTTTAACTTCTTGCCCTGAAATAATAGTGTTAATGTTTTGCAGATACTGTTTTTGGCGGTCTAAAACCACTAATAATGAATCGGCTTTTTTTGCTAGTACAATGAGCTCATTTTGAATATCTGACTTAGCTTTTCCTGGAAGATATTCTCTCAAGGGAGTTTTAGTCATAAAAAATATAGCTGCTAAAAAACATAGTAGCACAAAAAAACCACTAAAACCCAACACATTGAACCTGCTCAATTTGACTGATAATTTTTCTTCAAATGAATCATCTGTCATTATAACAAAACGATATTTATGTAACGCTTTTTTCCATAACTTTTGCACTCCTTTTTTATCTTGCATAATCATTGCAAATATTATAAAATTATAAGCATATTTGCTATTATTTTAAAATAGGAATGAAATATTTTTACCTAAAAGTTGTTTATAATCAGAATGCACAAGCAATATAGTCATATAAGAATACTTTTTTTAATATTTTTTCTTTTATATGGAACCGCATGTTCTACTAAGAAAAAATCATGGGTAAATCGTCAATATCACAATACCGCAGCAAAATATAACGGATACTTTAATGGTAATGAAAGTTTAAAAATGGGTGTTAAAAAGCTACACTCTACCTACTCAGATGATTTTACTACAACTATACCAGTTTTTCCAACTGGAGACCTAAAAAAAGCAACTAAAATTCATCCCAACATGACAAGAGCTATTAAAAAAGGATCTGTTGTTATACAGAGACACTCTATGAAAATAAAGGGAAAAGAATATTGTAAATGGATTGATGATAATTACTTGCTCGTTGGTAAAGCATATTTTTACAAAGGAGATTTTGAAGAAGCCATCAAAACGTTTAGTTTTATTATTAACGAGTATAAAAAAAATGAAATTAGATTTGAATCCTCTCTTTGGTTAGTACGAAGTTTTGTGGAGAAAAGAGATTTTACATCAGCTAAGTCGCTTATTAAGGAGTTGTCTAAAGACAGAAAGTTTCCTAAAAAACTAGAAAGACAACTAACGCTTATTTCTGCAGATCTTTATTTACGCGATAATGATTTTATTGCGGCTGAAGCAGAGTTAATAAGTGCAATAGATTTAACGGGTTCAAACAAAAAAAAGCTTAGATTAAACTACATATTAGCACAACTTTACCAATATTCTAATAATTATGCATTAGCAAAAAAGCACTATAAATTAGTTTTAAAATCTAGCCCTGAATATGAAATGGCTTTTAATGCTAAAATGAACCTTGCAAGATCACTTGAGGGAAACGATGCGGATTCTAAAAAAATTAGACAAGAACTTTTAAAAATGATTAAGGATGATAAAAATATAGAGTATTTAGATCAGCTGTATTACACGCTTGCCCAAATGGATGTAAACATTAAAGATACTATATCTGCAAAAGAAAAATATTTACTCTCTGCCTTAAGTAGTGTTGAAAATGTATCTCAAAAATCTTTATCTTATCTAGCCTTAGCAAAGCTATATTTTTCAGTTGGAGAATATAAGTCAGCGTATAGTTTTTATGATAGTACAATCACATACATGAATAGTGATTTTAGACTTTATGAGCAAACCAATGACAGAAAAATCATTTTGGAGGATTTGGTTTTAAATATAACTAGAGTCGAACTTGAAGACAGCCTGCAAATGCTATCCGGTCTTTCAGTTTCTGAACAAAGCAGAATATTTAATAAGATTATTCAAGAGGAGTTCGAGCAAGAAAGAATACAGGCAGAAGAAGAGAGGTTAAGACAGCAAAATGTAAATAGTAGTCGTTACAATTCTGGAAGGGGAGATCAGTTTGGTAATAATACAAGTGGTGGAAATTGGTATTTTTATAATCCAGCTACAATAAGTTTTGGGGTTTCAGAATTTAGAAAAAAATGGGGGTCCAGAAAATTAGAAGATAATTGGAGAAGAAAGGACAAGAAAAACATTGTTAATTTTGATGTTGATACAAGCTCTGTGGATTCAAGCATATTAGCAACACAAAACACTAAAGACCCTAAATATTATTTTGATCAATTACCTAAAACCAATGAGGATTTTATTAAATCAGACAGCCAAATTAAAGAATCTTTATATCAGCTTGGTTTGATTTATCGAGATGGACTTGATGAAATCAATTTAAGTACTGATCAATTTTCATCAATTTATGAAAGATTTCCAAAAGATCAGCAGTACGCCTCTTTGGCTCTGTATAATATGTATTTAAATTACGAAAAAACACAAGATAAAAAAAGTGATTTGATTAAATCCATATTACTATCTAAATATTCTAACAGTATATACTCTAAATCACTCGCTGATACAAGTCTTGATTTAGAGTCTTTACGTCAATTCGACTCAGAAGAATCAAAATACAACCAATGCCTTAGCCTATATAAAAATGGAGATTTTATTAAAGTAATTAATCAAACAGAGAAAATCACGAGTGATAAATTTAAAGATAAGTACTTGCTTTTAAGATCTTTATCATTCATTAAAACAACTCAAAATAGTAGAGCATTGATAGAGCTCTCTCTTGTTTCCAATGAAAATGAAAATTTGTCTAAGGAGGCTCAATACTTAATAAACAGTATTAACAACCCGCTTTCCATGAATAAGGCTAATGAACAGGCTTTAGCTGGCTCATCTTATTTATTTAACTCGAATGCTGAACATATGGTATTGTTAGTTTTACCAAGAGAGAATGTTGATATAACGTATTTACAAACACTTATTTCAGATTTTCACTTAAATAATATTGGAATAGAAAGTTTTCAAATTAGCGCACTCCTTCTAGGCGCAGACAATCATTTAATAATGATAAAATCTTTTGAAAATGCTAAAGAGTCATTAAACTATGTCGGCTTATTCAAAGAACAAAAGATAATTATGGATATTCTCAATAGTATTGATTGTAAAATTATGTGTATATCACTAGATAATTTTCCTGAATTTTATAAAAATAATGATGCTGAGGGATATCATAACTACTTCATAAATAAATATTTAACAACAGATTAATTAGTCAAATATATTTTATAAATTAGCAAAAAATATAACATCATGTTTTCTAACAATAACGAACCAAATAAAAAAACACAAATGACAGAAGCAATTAATACGATAGGCGCTGGTACGGTAGTCACAGGAGATGTACAGTCAAAAGGAGACATTAGGGTTGACGGGTCTTTAAAAGGCTCTTTAAACACATCTGGCAAGGTTGTTCTTGGTAAAGAAGGTGTTATCGAGGGAGATGTATTGTGTAATAGTGCTGATATTTCTGGAACAATTAAAGCTAAAATTACAGTATCTCAACTTTTATCTTTAAAGGCAACTGCCAAGTTAAATGGAGATATTATAACAAATAAACTGTCAATTGAGCCCGGCGCCTCTTTTTCAGGATCTTGTAGTATGGGTGCAGTAATCAAAGATTTAAAAGATGCCGGAAAAACCGAGCAAAAGGAGAAATCTGCGTAATTCATTTATTCGTTATTCAGGCTTAGCCACTACAATGGCCGTAATAATTTTTGCGGGTACATTTTTAGGAGATTATTTAGATAAACAAAACACCACCACCCCAACTTTTACTATTATATTTTCATTGGTCTCTATTTTTCTTTCACTTTTTTATGTTTTAAAAAAATTAAATGACAGTTAAATTTAGAGGTATTTATTTTTTTATTGTTTTAATTATCAACTTTTCGTTGATTTTTCTAATTAAATTAGATGTAAATTTCAGCTCTGTTTTCTTGTTAAATTTATTTTTATTTTCAATTTCATTAATTGGAGAATTATTAAAACAATATTTTATTAAGCTCAAAAAACTTGCCACTACTCACTTGTTAATTATAAATTTTTTGAGAATATTTTTGTGCTGTCTGTTTTTACTGCCTATAATTTTAAATTATCAAAAATCAGATAACACTTACATATATAATTTTTTTATTTGTTATTTTTTGTATCTTTTTTATGATATAATAATGCAAAGTAAAAATCAAATAAAATAATCTAATAATTTTTTAATTTATTGCTTTCAGCCTTAAATATTTATTTATTTTTGCGCCATATTTTAGCATACATATTAAAAATGTCAAACACTAGATTAAAACCTTTATTCACTTTATTATTTTTAATAGGCATAATATTCCATTTAAAGGCAGAATCCCCATCCACTTCAAATAATTCAGACGAACTGTATAATCCAGTTCCCGCAATAATGCACCATATTTCAGATTCACACGAGTGGCATTTATGGGGTGAAGGAGAGGGCTCAGTTAGCATACCCCTGCCAGTTATTTTATATACCGCTGGTAGTTTAGATATATTTATGTCTTCTGCATTTCATCACGGAAAATCTAATGTTAAAATAGAGGACAGGGAATATTCACTTGATTCACATGGACATATTTTTGAGACTTCTGGCTTGCATCCAATTGATTTTTCAATAACTAAGAATGTTGCCTCTATGTTTTTGGCGTTAATAGTAATGCTTTTATTATTTGTGCTTACAGGCTTGAAATCCAAAAGAAATTTTGGTGCACCTACTGGCTTGGCATCATTTATAGAGCCGCTAGTTCTTTTCGTAAGAGATGATATTATTAAGCCAAACATTGGAAGTAATTACAAAAAATACTTACCATACTTATTAACCTTATTTTTCTTTATTTTAATAAATAATTTATTAGGACTACTTCCAGGAGCTGCAAATGTTACTGGTAATATTGCAATAACACTTGTTCTGTCTTTTATAACTTTAATTGTAACTAATATTTCTGGCAACAAATCTTACTGGAGCCATATTTTCAAACCACCAGGAGTTCCACTAGCACTAATGCCAATTATGATACCAATAGAAATTGTTGGAATTTTTACCAAACCTTTTGCTTTAATGATCAGGTTATTTGCTAACATTTCAGCTGGACACATTATAATATTAAGTTTAATCTCACTAATTTTTATGGCACAAAGTGGCCTCGGTAATGCAGGAGCATTTGGTGTTGCCCCAGTATCAGTACTTTTTGTGTTATTTATGTATCTTATTGAGGTTTTGGTAGCTTTTTTACAGGCTTACATATTTACTCTACTTACATCCTTATTTATTGGACTTGCTACAGTAGAACATCATTAATAATTAATTAATCAAATTTTATAACTAAAAACAAAAAACATGGAAATTACAGGAATAGCAGCAATCGGAGCTGGATTAGCAGCAATCGGAGCTGGAATTGGAATTGGAAAAATTGGAGGTTCTGCACTAGAAGCAATGGCTAGACAGCCTGAGCACTCTGGAATGATTCAAACAAACATGATTATTGCTGCCGCTTTAGTTGAGGGGGTTGCATTATTTGGAGTTGTTGTTGCGCTTTTACAAGGATAATTCACAAAATTGTATTAATTAAAAAGATTAACTGTAGCGGTTGGCTGCAGTTAATCTTTAAAAAAAGAAATTATGGATCCAATGTCACTTGTTACGCCCGCGATAGGACTAATGTTCTGGACGTGTATTATTTTTACCTTGTTAATAGTTTTGTTAAGGAAATTTGCTTGGAAACCTATTTTAACTGCTGTTGATGATAGAAACGAACAAATCAATTCTGCTTTAAAGGCAGCTGATAAAGCAAGACTTGAAATTGAGAATTTAAATAACGACAACGAAAGAATTTTGTTAGAAGCTAAGTCTGAAAGAGACCAGCTGTTAAAAGAAGCTAGAGATATAAAAGACAATATTATTAATGAAGCTAAAGAAAAGGCATCTAATGAAGCTGAAAACATTTTAAATGCGGCTAAAAGTCAAATTGAAAATGAAAAGATGAAGGCAATAACTGAGCTTAAAAACTCTGTAGCTGTTCTTTCCATTGATATTGCAGAAAAGGTTCTTAAAAATGAACTAAAAGAAAAATCTAATCAAGAGGATTTTATTAATAGTATTTTAAAAAACTCTGAACTTAACTAATGAAAGGAACTAGAGCTACTATAAGATATGCAAAAGCACTTTTACAACTCTCTGTTGAAAAAGATTTCTTATCACAATCGTACAACGATATGATTTATGTTGACCAATTGTGTTCTGAGTGTAAAGATTTTGTATTGCTTTTAAAAAGTCCAATAGTAAAAACAGACCTAAAGCTAAAAATAATTAATGAAGTGCTGAGTAATAAGATAAGCGAAACTAGTTTAAGATTCATTAATATTATAACAAGTAAAAAAAGAGAATCGCTTTTGCCTGAAATGGTATGTAATTTTATTGAGCTTTATAAGGCTCAAAATAATATCCAATCTGCTACTGTCACTACAGCTGTTCCCTTGTCGAGCGACACTAAAAAAAGTGTACTTAATTATATCAAAAACCAAACAAAAAGCACTATTGAGCTTAAGGAATTGGTTGACGAAAGTATTATTGGAGGCGCAATCATTAAGATGGGTGATAAACAATTAGACGCAAGTGTTTCTAAAGAGATTTTAGAACTAAAACAAATATTTAACCAAAACCTGTATTTGCAGGATTTTTAAAAAAATAAAAAATGGCAGAAGTAAAACCAGCTGAAGTTTCAGCAATTTTAAGACAACAATTATCAGGATTCAAATCTGAATCTGAATTACAGGAAGTAGGTACTGTATTACAAGTTGGAGATGGTATTGCACGTATTTATGGTTTAACAAATGTACAATCAGGAGAATTAGTGGAATTTGAAAATAAAATTCAAGCTATTGTATTGAACCTTGAAGAAGACAATGTAGGGGTTGTATTATTAGGTCCTTCAAAAGGTATAAAAGAGGGTGATACCGTTAAGAGAACTAAAAGAATTGCATCTTTAAATGTTGGCGAAGGAATGCTTGGTAGGGTTGTTGATGGAATGGGGAATCCTATTGATGGAAAGGGCCCTATCAAAGGTGAGACTTATGAAATGCCAATTGAAAGAAAGGCGCCTGGAGTAATTTATAGGCAACCAGTTAACGAGCCACTGCAAACAGGCTTAAAAGCTGTTGATGCTATGATACCTGTTGGAAGAGGACAAAGAGAACTTATTATTGGAGACAGACAAACAGGTAAAACAGCTGTTGCAATTGACACGATAATAAATCAAAAAGAGTTTTATGAAAAAGGAGAGCCTGTTTTTTGTATATATGTAGCTGTTGGTCAAAAAGCGTCAACTATCGCAGCTTTAGTTGACACTTTAGAAAAAGCCGGTGCACTTGCATATACTGTTATTGTATCAGCAAGCGCTGCAGATCCTGCACCTATGCAGTTTTATGCTCCTTTAGCAGGTGCTGCAATTGGAGAGTTTTTTAGAGATACTGGAAGACCTGCACTAATTGTATTTGATGATTTGTCTAAGCAAGCTGTAGCATATAGAGAGGTGTCATTATTACTAAGAAGACCACCAGGTAGAGAAGCATATCCTGGTGATGTATTTTATTTACATTCAAGATTACTAGAAAGGGCTGCGAAAGTAATTAATGATGATAAAATTGCTTCGCAAATGAATGATTTACCTGATTCATTAAAGAATATTGTTAAAGGGGGTGGTTCGTTAACTGCACTACCAATTATCGAAACGCAAGCTGGAGATGTATCAGCTTATATTCCTACAAATGTTATTTCGATTACAGATGGGCAAATTTTTCTTGAATCAAACTTGTTTTTATCTGGTGTGAGACCAGCTATTAATGTAGGTATATCCGTATCTAGAGTAGGTGGGTCAGCTCAAATCAAATCAATGAAAAAAATAGCAGGTACTTTAAAACTTGATCAAGCGCAATATAGAGAGCTTGAGGCTTTTGCTAAATTTGGATCAGATCTTGATGCCGCAACAAATGCTGTTATTGAAAAAGGCAAAAGAAATGTTGAAATTTTAAAGCAAGGACAGTACTCGCCTCTAAGAGTCGAAGAGCAAGCTGCAATTATTTATTGTGGAACTAATGGTTTGTTGATGGACGTTCCGGTTAATAAAATCAAAGAATTTGAAAACGATTTTATTATGCTATTACATTCAAAGCATCAGAATATTCTTGATGAGTTAGCAGATGGTAAGTTAACTAAGGAAATCACAGCAACCCTTGAGAGTGTAGCAGCGGATTTATCATCCAAATATGCCAACAAATAATGGCTAATTTAAAAGAAATACGATCTCGAATTACTTCTGTAGGATCTACTATGCAGATTACATCTGCTATGAAAATGGTTTCCGCAGCAAAACTTAAGAGAGCTCAAGACGCAATAGTAAAGATGCGTCCTTATGCAAATAAGTTAACAGAATTATTAGAAAGCCTTAGTGCTTCTTTAGATTCTTCAGATGGTGGTGTTTATTCTACTAAGCGTGAAATTAGCAAAGTTCTAATTGTACCAATAACTTCCAACAGAGGCTTATGCGGGGGTTTTAATGCTTATATAATTAAGAGAGTATATGAACTTATTAATGTTCACTACAAGAATAAAGAAATCAGTATTTTATCCATAGGAAAAAAATCATCTGAACATTTTTCAAAAAATAATTTTAATATTATTGGAAGTCATGATGAGTTATTTAACGACTTAACTTTTGAGAACGTATCTTCCATTGCTGATGATATTATGAAAAAATATTGTGAAGGTAGTTTTGATAAAGTTGTACTTGTATATAATCAATTTAAAAATGCAGCTACACAAATAATTATGGCAGAGAACTTCCTTCCTATACAGTCTGAATCAAATGATACCCAGGCGGCGGGAGACTATTTATTTGAACCAACTAAAGAAGAAATTGTAGAGGAGTTAATACCTAAATCTTTAAAGACTCAAATGTTTAAAGCGATTTTAGATTCCCACGCAGCTGAACATGGTGCCCGAATGACGGCAATGCATAAAGCAACTGACAATGCAAGTGAACTGAAAAAAGAATTAACACTTACTTATAACAAAGCTCGACAAGCTGCTATTACAGGTGAGATTTTAGAAATTGTAGGTGGAGCTGAAGCCTTAAATGGATAATTAAAAAATAATTATACTTTTATAAAACCCTCTTTTTTCAAAGAGGGTTTTTATTTTAAATACAATGAATTCCTTTATATTTGTGAAAAACATATAAATGGAATTTAAAAATATAGTTGTTCTAAATAGTAATAACATATGCCATATTACTATTAACAGGCCAAAACAGTTAAATGCGTTAAATGCCAAAACAATTTTTGAGCTTAATGTAGCTATAAATAAAGCACAAGAAGATAGTTCAGTTAGAGCTATAATTTTAACAGGTTCAGGAAATAAAGCTTTTGTTGCTGGTGCTGACATAAAGGAATTTGCTCATTTTAGTGCTATTGAAGGAGAGGATTTAGCACGTAACGGACAAAAATTATTATTTGATTTAATAGACAACCTAAATATACCATGTATAGCCGCTGTTAATGGGTTTGCCCTTGGTGGTGGTTTAGAATTAGCAATGTCATGTCATATTAGGATTGCTTCGGACAACTCTAAACTTGGATTACCAGAAGTGACATTAGGAGTTATTCCTGGCTATGGTGGTACTCAACGATTAACAAACTTAGTAGGCAAAGGAAAGGCTTTAGAGATGATAGTAACAGCAAGTATGTTATCCGCTAATGAGGCATTACAATGGGGATTAGTAAATCATGTCTGTGCACAAGAAGATCTTTTGATTTTAGCTGAAAAAATTGCTAATAAGATTATAAGAAATTCACCTATGGCTATTTCAAAAGCAATAAAATCTGTTAACGCAAGTTTTAATAAAACTCTTGATGGTTTTGAAGTGGAAAAGAAAGAATTTGGAAGTTGCTTTGAATCCAAAGAGTTTATTGAAGGCACAAGCGCATTTATGCAAAAAAGAAAACCAAATTTTTAAAATTGAACCCCTTTAAAAAATTATTAGGTCAAACAGCTATCTATGGGTTAAGTAGTGTAGTTGGAAGATTATTAAATTATCTTTTGGTTCCGCTTTATACACGCTATTTTTTGCCTGAAGAATATGCTATTGTTGTTGAACTGTATGCTTATGTAGCATTTTTAGTTATTATTTTAACGTATGGAATAGAAACTGCATTTTTCAGATTTACCAAAACAACTGCGGACATTAAATCAGTATATTCAACTGCACTTTATTCTGTAATTACTACCTCTTGTATTTTTATTGCACTCACTTTTGTTTATTCATCCTCACTTTCTAATTTACTTGGTTCTGGAGTTTTAACCGAATATATTGAGTGGTTTGCTATCATTGTTGCTTTTGATGCCATTTCATCAATCCCTTTTGCAAGACTTAGAAAGAGGGAGCGCGCCCTTCAGTTTTCATTAATTAAACTAATTAATATTTCTATTAATATAGCACTGAATTTGTATTTTATCGTTTACAAAGGGTTTGGTATTGAATATATATTTATATCAAATTTAGTAGCTTCAATTGTCACACTATTACTTTTAACTCCTGAAATGTTTAAGGCTACTTTTTCATTTGATTTTTCACTTTGGAAAAAAATGATGATATATGCCTTTCCTTTGCTCATAGCTGGATTAGCAGGTATTACAAATGAAACTATTGATAGAGTTCTCTTAAAGCATTTAATAATTGATCAAGATGTTGCAGTATATGAACTAGGTCTTTATGGAGCATTTTATAAATTATCAATTATAATGGTATTATTTACTCAAACTTTTAGATTTGCAGCCGAACCTTACTTTTTTAGTCTACATAAAAACAGTAACAATAGAGTTATTTATGCGGATGTAATGAAATATTTTATTATTGTAATGTCGATAATTTTTTTGGCAGCTATAGTTTATTATGATATTATAATAAAGTTTCTTGGATCAAATTATCATGATGAAAGAGGATTTGTAGTTGTCTCAATTTTACTACTTGCTAATTTGTTTTTAGGTATATATTTTAATTTGTCAATTTGGTATAAGCTCACAGAGAAAACTATTTATGGTGCTTTTTTTGCACTTTTTGGAGCGCTTATCACACTTACCCTTAACTTTTTACTAATCCCAAAAATAGGATTTGTTGGATCAGCCTGGGCAACACTAGCGTGTTATTTTAGTATGATGATTGCGTCATATTACTATTGTAAAAAATACTTTCCTATTCCCTACCAAATCTCACGAATTTTAGTTTATATAATCTTTATGATGATCATATATTTCATTGTTTATTTTACAAATTATAATGTTATATTTAATTCCTTGTTCTTATTACTATTTATCATATTTGTATACATATTAGAAAGAAAAAATTTCTTAATCAAAACTTAAGCTATGAAATTAAAAGTTATTAATAAATCTAAACATAAATTACCACAGTACACTACAGAGTTATCAGCTGGCATGGATTTAAGAGCAAACATAGATGTAGATTTGCTTTTGAAGCCAATGCAACGTGTTTTGGTTAAAACAGGTCTTTTTATTGAGCTTGTTCCAGGATATGAAGCGCAGGTAAGGCCAAGGAGTGGTTTAGCTTTTAAAAAAGGAATAACCGTATTAAATTCACCAGGCACAATAGATGCTGATTATAGAGGTGAGATAGGAGTTATTTTGGTTAACTTATCAGATGACGATTTTATCATTACAGATGGAGAGAGAATTGCTCAAATGGTTATTTCAAAGCATGAACAAGCTATATGGAATGAAGTTGATTCATTAGAAAATTCAGAAAGAGGTAGTGGTGGATTTGGTAGTACTGGAGTGAAATGATTAAAAAGTTTTTTTTAATAGTATTTTTAATTTCATTTCAACTTCAAGCTTTTTCGCAATGGAAATCACATTACCCTGAAGTCAAAAATGAAAAAAACCAAAAAAAATCAAATTCTATATCTGATAAGAATAAGCAATTATTTGACTTTCACTTATTTAATGGTTTTAAATCTAAGGCGTTAGAGGATTATGAAAGTGCATTAAAGCATTTTTTTAAAGCTATTAAAATTAATAATCTCAGCCCAGTACCGCATTATGAAATTGCACTCATCTACAATTCAAATGAAAATTATTTGCTAGCTATTGAGCAAATTGAAAAAGCGATTAAGTTAGATAAAGACAATATTTGGTATTTACAATTATATGCTCAGACATTATTTAATATTAGTGATTTCAATAAAGCAGCTATTGAGTATCGCAAATTAATTATTAAGCAACCAACTAATGATGAGCTTTATTTTAAATTAGCTGATTTATATATTTATTCTAATGATTTTAAAAAGGCAATAAAGGTTTACAATGAGCTGGAGGGTGTTATTGGAATTAGTAAGATGCTATCTATGCAGAAGCATAAATTGTATAGAGAAATTAACGATCTCAAAGGAGCAATTCTTGAATTGCAAAATCTTTTATCGCTTTTTCCAGATGATATAGAGGTAATGGAAATTTTATCTGAACTGTATCTTTTAAATGACGAAAAAGATAAGGCTTTTAAATTGTTTCAGTTATTATCAAAAATTTCTCCAAATAACGGAAGAATCCATCTTACACTTGCAGATTATTATAGAGAAAATGGTAATAATAAAAAATCATATGATGAACTTAAACTCGCATTTAAAAGCCCAAACTTAAGTATTGATACAAAGGTTAGCATTTTAATTTCATACTATCAATTGTTAGCAATTAATGATGAAATTAATAGTCAAGCATATGAACTTGCAGATATTTTAATTAAATATCATCCCGATGATTTAAAAGCTCGTGCTGTATTTGCAGATATTTTATATACAGATAATAATTACGAAAAGGCTAAAGAGCAGTATCTACTTATACTAGAAACTGAAAAATCTAAAAGTCAGTTGTGGGGCCAAGCATTATTTATACAGGCAGAACTAAGTGATTTTGAAGGGATGTTAATTACAAGTTCTGAAGCTCTCGAGTATTTTCCTTTGGACCCTTTGTTCTATTATTTTAATGGACTAGCGAATAAATGGTTTAAAAATTATAATGCATCTATAGAGTCTTTTAATTTAGGATTACAATTTATTATTGATAATGAAGATTTACTTGTGGAATTTTATTCATCATTGGCAGATATTTATCATACTTTGAAAGAGCATAAACTTTCTGATACCTTTTACGAGAAAGCACTAAGCATCAAACCAAATAATGCCGTAGTATTAAACAATTATGCTTATTATTTATCATTAAGAAAGGTTAATTTAGAAAAAGCAAAAGAGATGTCGCTACTTAGTAATAATATAGACTCAACAAATAGCACTTATCAGGACACATACGCATGGGTTTTATATTCATTAAATGACTTTGAGGGTGCGTTAAAATGGATTTTAAAATCACTTAAGAACGGCAGTGATAGTAGCGCTGTTGTTGTTGAGCACTATGGAGATATTCTATTTAAGACAGGAAAAATAAATGAAGCTTATGAACAATGGGTTAAAGCTAGTCAAATTGGTGAGGGAAGTACATTACTAAGAAAAAAAATAGAAAATAAGAATCTTTATGAATAAGCTGTTTTATTTAATAATTGGTTTGTTTATTTTTAGCTCGTGTTCAAAAAAAATAAGAAATCTTAACCAGTATAATCTTCCAAAAAGTGATTTGGAGATAATTGATCAAGCGTACTCAAATAACCCAAATTATAAACATCTCAACTTAAAAGGAATGGCCTCTATTATTATTGATGATGAGGAAACTAAATTTAATATTAATCTTAAAATGATAAAAGATAGTGTGATATGGCTATCTATTCGAGAAAGAGTAATAGGAGTCGAATTATTGAGAGCGAAACTCACCCCAGACTCACTTTATTTACTTAATCGTTTAGAAAAATCATTTTTCATAAAATCAACATCTCAATTGCATGATATTATTGCATTTAATTTAAATTTTGATGTTTTTCAGTATATACTATTCTCAAATTTTACGTATCCAAATTCACCTTATACCTATTCTATTAAGAATGAAAATTATCAATTAATTAGTCAAAATGAAAGTTATAATTTTGACAAGAAATTTAGATTAACAGAAGCTAAGATTACTAATTTTGATTCCCTAATAAACATTTCGTTTAAGAAATATAATAATATTGATAATTTTCCTAGAGAGTTAGCTCTAAGTATACTATCAAAAAGCAACTTAGATGCAAATATTATATATACTAAAGTTGACTTTAATGAATATCCAAGTATTTTATTTAATATACCGAATAGCTATCATGAGATTCATTAACAAGTTACTAGTAATAGTCTTTATTTTATTTTATTGTGATGCGATAGCACAATCTAAAGATGAATTGAAAATTCAAAAACAAAAAATACTTGACGAAATAGACTACACGACCAATCTACTTAACAATACAAAATCTAACAAGATTAAATCTTTAGACTATCTAAACGTATTGATAACACAAATTCAAAAAAAGGAACAGTTCTTAATAACGTTAAATCTAGAGCTTTCACTTTTAATAAAAAAGATATCAAAAACTGAAAAGTCAATAAATAAAACTATTAATGATATTACACAAGAGGAGCAATTATTAAAAAGCTTAAAAGATGAGTATGCTAAAATGATATTTGCTGCTTTTAAACAAAAAGACAGCAGGAACGATATTGTTTTTATTATATCAGCTACTGATTTTAATCAAGCATATAAAAGAATATTATATTTAAAGCAGTATGCAACATTTAGAAAGAATCAAACTCAAAGAATAGAAAAAAGCACTATTAAATTAAAAAATAAGAACATTTCGCTTGTTTTACAAAAAGAGAACTATATTAGAGAATCTAAGAGTAAAAAAGAGCTTTCAAATCTAAAATTTATAGAGCTAGAAGGTATTAATAAAAGTAAAGAAGAAAAAAAACTTTTAGTTGCATCTCTTGTTAAATCTGAGAAGAAGTTTAAAAATGAGATTAACAAAAATCAAAAAAAAGCCAAAAGACTTGATGATAAGATTAGAAAAATCATTGAGGAGGAGATTGCAAGAGCTAAATCTAAAGATTTAAAAAACACTAATTATAGTTTAACTCCCGAAGCTATAGCTCTTTCAAGGGAATTCTCAAATAATAAAGGAAAACTTCCGTGGCCACTAAAGAAGGGTATTATAATAAGTAAATATGGAACCCAAAAACATTCAGTCTTTGCTGGTATTGAAACCTTTAACAATGGAATTAATATAGCTACTGATAAGAATGCTGACGTTAGAGTTGTATTTGATGGTACTGTCTCAAGAATTTTTTTTATAAAGGGAGAGGGTAAAGCAATACTAATTAATCATGGGGAGTATTATAGTGTTTATTCTGGTTTAAAAGAGGTGACAGTTAAGGCTGGAGAAAAAGTTTTTTCCAAGGAGAAAATCGGTGTTATCTTAACTCATGAAGAAGATAATAAAACACAATTGCATTTTGAGATATGGAAAGGATATGAAAAATCAAACCCTTCAATTTGGCTGTATAATGCATATTAACTCAAAAAGAATAAATTTGCAATAGAATTAAATACATAAATTATGAAATCAATTTTACTTTTTACTTTTGGCGGACCCGAAATAATATTAATAGTAATAGCAATATTACTACTTTTTGGAGGTAAAAAAATTCCTGAACTTATGAGAGGATTAGGCAAAGGGATAAATGAATTTAAGAAAGGAAAGAATGAGATTAATGAAAATAAGGAAGATTAATTGAATACAATTACTATTCCTTTTCGCTCTTATTGTAGTTTAAAAAAAGCACTTATTTCTGGAGATGTTACATGCGTTTCCATAGTACAAAATTATTTAGATAGAATACAAGAACGGATTGATATAAATGCATTTGTAGAGGTTTATCATGATGAAGTGTTGGCTAATGCAAAAAAAGTTGACGAAAAAATATCCAGTGGAAAATATGGAAAACTGGCGGGGATGGTTATTGGGATTAAAGACAATTTATGTTATCAAAACCATAAGGTGTCGGCAGCTTCTAAAATTTTAAATGATTTTGAATCTCTTTATACGGCTACTTCAGTTCAAAGACTAATCGATGAAGATGCTCTTATTATTGGCCGACTTAATTGCGATGAATTTGCTATGGGTTCTGGAAATGAAAATACTATGTATGGTCCCGTTAAAAATCCACTAAATGTTTTTAAAGTTGCAGGAGGTTCATCTGGAGGTTCGGCTGCAGCTGTAACTGCCGGACTTTGTTTGACTGCACTTGGAAGTGATACAGGCGGATCAATAAGACAGCCTGCAGCATTTTGCGGTATAGTTGGCTTAAAACCAACTTACTCTAGAGTATCAAGACATGGTTTGATTGCTTATGCTTCATCTTTTGATCAAATAGGTCCACTAGCAAATAATGTTAAAGACGCATCTTTAATACTTGAAGTCATTTCGGGAAAAGATGAATTTGATAGCACGGTATCATCTAAAAAAGTTGATCAATATTCAGCTCTAGATATTAATGTTAAACCAAAAAAAATAGCATACATAAAAGAATGTTTAGAAAGCAATGGTTTAGATGCAGAGATAAAGCAATTAATTATATCTAAGATAGATGATTTAAAGCTAAAAGGGAATATTGTTGAACCAGTTTCTTTTCCTTATTTAGATTTACTTGTACCTACTTACTATGTAATAAGTACAGCCGAAGCATCCTCTAATTTAGCTAGATATGATGGAGTGCATTATGGTTATAGATCTGAAAATATAACTGATTTAGAAAGCAGTTATATTAATTCTAGATCAGAAGGTTTTGGAGAAGAAGTAAAAAGAAGGATTATGCTTGGAACTTTTGTTTTAAGTGCTGGTTATCATGATGCATTCTTTACTAAAGCTCAAAAAATTCGTAGACTTATCAAGCAAAAGACTGACGAGTTGTTTCTTAATTATGATTTTGTTATTTCTCCTACTACACCTCACACCGCATTTGATATTGGAGAAAATTATAAAGATCCTACTGTAATGTATTTAGAGGATATCTTTACCGTACAAGCTAATTTATCAGGAAATCCTGCAATCTCACTGCCTTTGGCTAATCATAGTAATGGTATGCCAATAGGGTTGCACATAATGGCTAATCATTTTAAAGAAGCCGAATTACTTTCTTTTTCCAGCACTATTTCAAAATAGATTTTTTTTATTTTTGTATTTAAATGAGATATTTATTAATACTTTTTTTGTTTCCTATATATGTTTTTTCACAAAATAATTTGCCTTATGTTGTTGGTGAATATTCGTCTTTTAATTTAACCTTTGAAGGTATTAACGTTGGTTCTGCTGAACTTGAGATTCTGAGCAATAAAGTCATAAGTGATATTAACACATTTCATATTGTAGGAAAAGGAAGAACGGCCCCTTTTTTTGATTGGTTTTTTAAAGTGAGAGATGTCTATGAGACATTTTTAGATACTTCTACAGTTTTACCATTAAAATTTATAAGAGACATAAATGAGGGTGGGTATAAGAAAAAACAAGCATACAATTTTAATCATAATGATACAGTAGTTTATGTAAAAGATACTATTTACTACATCCCGGCACATTCACAAGATATGTTATCGGCCTTATTTTTTGCACGTACATTTAGTAAAGATAGTCTTGAAATTAACAATTCATTTTTTGTTCCCATTTTTATGGACGAGGAAAATTATTTGTTAGAGATTACTTATATTGGTATTGATAAAGTTAAAACTGAATTTGGAGTAGTTAATTGTCTTGTTTTTAAACCAATGATGCAAGAAGGAAGAGTTTTTCAAGATGGAGAAAAAATGAAAATATGGATTTCCGATGACGACAATCATCTTTTAATAAAAGTAGAGACAGAGATATGGGCAGGAACAATAAAAGCTCTTATTTCAGAGTGTAAAAACAATAAGTATCCGATATCAATAATTAAGTAAGATAAATTAGAATAAAAATCGTAAATAACTAAATTAGCAAAATGAAAAAATCAGTTGGACTAATCTTAATAGTTATTTCTTTATTATTTATTTTAACAAATCTTAATAATAGTAAGAGTAAATTATTGGATAACGAACCGCAAATTGAAATCACTGATCCCGTATACGAGTATGGGATTTTGGTAGATAGTTTTAACTTAATTCATGGTATTGTTAAAAATGGTCAAACTCTTGGAGAAATTCTTTACGCAAATCATATTAATCATCAAAAAATTGCAGAAATTGTTTTAAAATCAAAAGAAATATTTGATGTTAGACGTGTAAATCCAGGTAAGAAATATCTTGTTATTAACTCTAAAGACTCCATTGAAAAAGCATGTTACTTTATTTATGAAGAATCTCAAACTACATATATAGTAGTTGATATGATAGATGAGATAGATGTCTATAAGGGTGAAAAGGAAATTATAACAAAGCTCAAAAAATCTACTGGTCAGATTACCTCCTCGCTTTCAGAAGCTGTAGAAAATTTGGGAGTAAGCCCTAGAGTTTCTATACAGCTATCTGAAATTTATGCATGGACGATTGATTTTTTTAAAATACAAAAAGGAGATGCCTTTACTGTATATTATGAAAATAATTATATTGATGGCGAGTACATAGGCATTGGTAATATTTTAGCTGCAGAATTTATACATAAAGATAAAAGTTTTTATGCATTTTACTATAAAGCTAATAAGAATTTTGGAGAGTATTTTGATGAAGAAGGAAGAACTTTACGAAAAGCATTTTTAAAAGCTCCATTAGATTTTTATAGAATAAGCTCTCGTTACAGTAAAAATCGTAAGCATCCTGTTACAGGAAAATGGAAGGGACATTTTGGAACTGATTATGCCGCTCCACGAGGCACACCTATTATGAGTACTGCAAATGGAACCGTACAAGTTGCAGGTCGAACAAGAAATAATGGAAATTATGTTAAGATTAGACATAACGGAACTTATACAACTCAATATCTTCATATGTCAAAGATTAAGCCCGGTATTAGAAAAGGCGTTTATGTTAAGCAAGGAGAGACAATCGGTTATGTTGGTAGTACTGGATTGGCAACTGGACCACATGTCTGCTACAGGTTTTGGAAAAATGGCAAACAAGTAGATCCTTATATGCAAAAACTTCCCCCTGGTGATCCTATTCAAGAGTCTAACAAAAAGGAATATTTTACAGTTAAAGATAGCTTGATGAATATTTTAAATAATACTTATTGATATGCGTAGACTTTATCTCTGTACTAAGCTATTTGTATATTGCTTATGTGGGATAAATGCAGATGCACAAAATACTTTTATTGAAAATAAGGGTCAATTTCCTGTCAAAGTAATTGCAAAAGTAGCTTTGCCATCAGGCTCTATGTTTATAGAAAAAGGAGGTGCAAAATTTGTTTTTTATTCTGCACAACAGTTAAAAGATAGACATGATTTGATTAAGCATAATAACTTAATTGATGCATATTCTTATCATGTTAATTTTCTTAATTCTGATTCTACATCAAGATTTTTTTTGAATGAACCTAGTGAATACTATGAAAATTATTTTATTGGTGATAAGTCTTTTTGGGCATCAGGTGTTAGGTCTTTTAAATCTCTTATTCAGTCTAACATCTATAATGGTATTGATATTAAATATTATATATCAGACGATAATTTAAAATTTGATTTTAACATAGCTCCCAATGCAGATCCTGATTTGATAAAAATACACTATGATGGTGTAAATGATATTTTATTGAAAAATGGAAATCTACATATCACTACATCAATAAATAAAATTATCGAACACAAGCCTTATGCATATCAAATAATAAATAATGTTGTAGAAAAAGTTAAATGCGAATATCGTTTAAAAGAAAAAACTCTTTCATATTACTTCCCCGATGGATTTGACAATAATTATAATTTGATTATAGACCCGATTTTAGAATTTTCAACTTATTCTGGAAGTACTACAGATAATTTTGGATATACAGCGACATATGACAATCTAGGGTTTTTATATTCAGGAAGTACTGCTTTTGGAACAGGCTATCCAACCACTCTAGGTGCTTACCAAATCAATTATGCTAACAATGCAGGAGGTACAGATATAGCAATTACAAAATATGATACTAGTGGAACTCAACGAATCTATTCAACGTATTTAGGAGGGTCACTGGATGATTTGCCACACTCAATGATTGTAAATTCATCTAATGAATTATTTGTGTTTGGCTCTACAGCATCTTCAGATTTTCCGTCCACATTAAATGCCTTTCAACAAAATTTCAATGGTGGGACAGCTTTTTCTCCTTCTGGAATCGGAGTTTCTTTTCCAAATGGTTCAGATTTATTTGTAAGTCGTCTTAGTACTGGAGGTGGTAACTTACTTGCATCAACATTTATTGGGGGTTCAGGAAATGATGGTTTGAACACCGCTCCCGCTCTAAAGTATAATTATGCTGATGAGGTAAGGGGTGAAATAGATATAGATCAGCAAAATAACATATATATAGCTACATGTACTCAGTCTTCTGATTTTCCATCTACAAACGGATTTCAAAATTTTAATGCTGGCGGACAAGAAGGATGTATAATTAAAATGGACAATCAGTTAACCTCAATAATTTGGAGTACCTTTTTAGGAGGATCTAATGATGATGCTATTTACTCTTTAGCTATTGATAATAATGATGATATTTATGTTACTGGTGGCACATCTTCAAATGATTTTCCAACTACACCAAATGTACATCAATCAATATTCCAAGATAGTTTAAGTTCAGACGGATTTATTTCAAAAGTGTCGACAAAGGGAGACCAATTACTGTCTTCTTCCTATTTTGGCACAAACAGATATGATCAATCATATTTTGTTGAAATTGGTAGTTCTAACAATATTTATCTTTTTGGTCAAACTAAAGATACCGAAGGCTCATTAATTTATAATGCCCCCTACTATGTGACAAATGGGGGGCAATTTATTTCAGTTCTTAATTCTGATTTAACTACTCTGATTAGATCTACAACGATTGGAACAGGAAAAGGAACACCTGATATATCTCCTACAGCTTTTTTAGTTGATGTTTGTGATAAAGTTTATGTTTCAGGATGGGGTTCCAACCTTGGGGGTCAATTGTCGACATTAAACCTACCTGTTAGCGACAGTGCATATCAACAAACTACGGATGGAAATGATATTTATTTAATGGTTTTAGATGATTTATTAAGTTCGTTAGAATATGCAACATATTTTGGTGGCAGTTTAAGTAATGAACATGTCGATGGAGGAACGAGTAGATTTGATAAGAAAGGAGTTATTTATCAATCAGTTTGCGCTGGATGTGGTGGGAACTCAGATTTTCCTATTGAGCCTAACCCAGGTGCCGTTTCTACTTTAAATAATAGTTTAAATTGTAATAATGGAGTTTTTAAATTCAACTTTGATTTTCCTATGGTTATAGCAGATTTTGACACTGATTGGATTGGATGTGATTCAACATTAATATTTCATAATTTAACTAACTCCAACTCCTCTGTAAGTTATGTATGGGATTTTGGAGATCTTTTTACTACAAATGTTGAAAACCCATCACACACTTATAGTCAAGGAGGTTTATTTAATGTTACACTTATTGCTACTGATAATAGTACATGTAATGTTTCAGATACTGTAGTAAAACAAATTTATATTCTGTCTAATACATCAGATTCTATTCCAAATATTATTAAATGTCCAAATGAACAGTTTCAAATTGGATTGCAACCTTTAAATGATATGTCTATTAATTATACATGGATACCAAACATTTCTCTGAGCACAAATGATATTTCAAATCCATTTTGCGACACTGATTCAACTATTCAATATACTTTGTTTATATCTAATGGGAGTTGTACCGATACATTAATTCAAAATATCTTAGTGAATACTATTGATTTAGATTTAGGCAATGACACTATTTATTGTTCTGACCCCATTTTACTAAATGCTAATTTTTCAGATAATATTAATTCTATTTTTTGGTCTTCTAATCCTTTTTTCTCTGAAATTTTAAGTGATTCTAGTAGCCTTTTGGTATATAGTCCTGATATTTTTTACATTCAAGTTTCTGACAGTATTTGTTCACAAATAGACAGTATTGAGGTGCTACCTGACATGATAAACATAAATATTATTGGAAATGATATTTGTGAAGGCGATTCTACTTTGATTGGCGTGTTAAATCAAAACCCCACACTTCCATTAATTTCTTATAATTGGAATGTAAATAATCTTAATTTATCTGACTTCTATGATTCTCCAGAAATCTCCAAATGGTATGTTGTTGAGGTTGTCAGTGTAGATGGTTGTATACTTAAAGATTCTATATATATTAATGTAAATCCATATCCTATTATTGATTCTATTTCAATTTCAGATACTATTGTTTTTCAAGGCGAAACAATAGCTATACAAGTTTATACAGAGGATAAAATTAATTGGTTTGATTTTAATGATAACTTAAATCAAGTTTTTATACCAACAAATACTTCCTGTTATGATTTTGAAGTTTACAATAACTTTGGATGTGCCATTCAAGACTCTATTTGTATACGTGTAGATGGTGTATTCTGTGATGTAACAAAAATTAAAATACCAAATGCATTTTCTCCAAATAATGATGGTAAGAATGAATCTTATTTTATTACAGATAATGATAATCTTATTACTGATTTTAAGTTAGAAATATTTAATAGACTTGGTCAGCAAGTATTCAATTCTGATGATATTAACAAAAAATGGAATGGATCTTTTAAAGATACAAAATTGCCTCCTCAAGTTTTTCATTTCTACTTAAATTTAAAATGTATTGGTGGCAAGCAATATTTTCACAAAGGAAATATAACATTAATTAGATGAGAAAGCCTATTGTCTTTTTCTGCATATTATTTTCTGGCACTATGTTAGCACAAGATGTACATTTTTCACAATTCCATTTTTCCAAATCTACAACTAACCCATCATTAATGCATTTTCAGGAAAATGATTATGAGATTAATTTACAAAGAAGGTCGCAGTGGTCCAGTGTCTCTACACCATTTAAAACTTTATTAATTTCATTTAATGCTAAGAATTTATACAAGAATATTTCTATTGGTGCTACATTATTAAATGATGAGGGAGGCGATGCTTATTTTTCTACAGATGGTATTTCATTATTACTTAGTCGATCAATAAAAGTTAAAAAAAGGATTTTTGCAGTTGGAATTCAAACTTCGTTTTACAATAGATCACTTAATTATGATGAACTTATTTTTAATGAAGATGAGTTTCTAGACTTTAGAAACTTTTCTTTTATTGATTTCAGCTTTGGTTTTTCAGCAATATCTCAAATCTCCAAAAGTTCAAAACTAATTAGTGGATGTTCTGCCTATCATTTAAATAAGCCCAGACAATCTTTTTATTCAATAAAACAGGTTTATTTATCTCCAAAATATATTTTACACTCATCCTATTCAAAAATACTGAGTAATAACATAGAACTTAGTCCAACCATTTATTTTTCTAATAATGAAGCCGAAAGTGAGTTGATTATAGGTAGTGGTGTTACTTATAAATTAAATGATAAATTAAATTTAAAATCAGGTTTTTATAATAGAATTAATGATGCAGTATTTTTTACACTTGGAATACAAAATGAAAATATTCAAGCTGTTATTTCTTATGATATTAATACTTCATCATTATCTAATGCATCTAATTCTTTTGGTGGGTTAGAATTTGTAATTTCATATGGTTGGAATATTAAAAAAAATATTATAAATAAGAGTCTTTTAATTTGCCCTAAATACTTGTAATGAAAAAAATCATTTTTATAATATTTACGCCTCTTTTTTTGTTTTCACAGCAGTTGACTATAAAAAAATTATCAGATGAAGTAAATTCTAAAAATGCAGAATTAAATTTTATGCAATATAACGATACAGTTGCTTTTTATACAGTGGCACGAGAATTAAACGGTAAATTCATTTCAGAAATTTTCGAATTAAATCTTGTAAACGACTTATGGAATAATAAGCAACTATCAAAATATAATTTGCCTTCCAAACATTTGGCTAATATTACATTTTTAGATTCTAGTTTCACACTTTTCTCTCTTATAGACGAAGATACTATATCATCAATAGTTCTTTATAATAATGATAAAATAGATAAGTATGTTAAAATCCCTAATTTAAATTTTAATTCAACATATAATACTCAGCCCTACATTACTGCATACAATAATCAAAAAGTTTTATATTTTGTTTCAGATAGAAAAGGAGGTTTTGGAGGATTAGATATTTGGTTATCAATAATAGATAAAAACGGAAATTTTGGTATTCCAATAAATGCTGGAGGATATATTAATTCAGAAGCTGACGAGATAACACCTTTTTACAATGTGCATGACAAAGCCTTATATTTTTCATCTAATAGAGTAGATGGAAAAGGAAATTTTGATATTTATAAGTCATATGGGGCCCTAAATTTATGGGGAGAATCTTATAATATGACTTCAATGAATTCCCAAAAGGATGATTTATATTTAACTTTTTTTGATTCAACTAATGGTTTTTTTTCATCTAACAGGGAAGGATCAACATATAGTAATTCTGAATACTGCTGTAATGATATTTATTCATTTAAATACTCTAGACAAATTGTTTCTAAATTGTTAAATCCTGAAATTATGGATTACCTGCCATTAAATTTATTTTTTCATAATGATGAGCCTAATAGCTCAACTAGTAGTGCATTAACTTCATTGACTTATAAAGAAACTTATATTTCTTATTTTAAACTACAGAATCTATATTTTTCTAAAAATAAAGAGGTAAATTTTTTCTTTAGTGAAATCTTACAAGCCAACTTTAATAGTTTAAATAAGTTGCTAGATTTACTATTTATAGAATTAAATAATGGAAAATCATTAGAGTTACAGATTACTGGATATGCAAGTCCATTACATAATATCAAATATAATAAAAATCTATCTAGCCGTAGAATTTCTAGTTTTATTAACTATTTAACTCAGTATAATAACGGTAATTTTGCAGAGTATATAAACACAAAAAAGTTAATAATTAATGAGGTCTCATTTGGAGAAAGTAACTCTTCAAATTTTGTCAGTGATGATATTAATGATAAGAAAAACTCAATCTATAGTATAGATGCTATGCTTGAAAGGAAGATACAAATTGTGGATATAATTCTAAAATAGTAATATTATTACGCATTCAATAATGAATCCAACTATAAAACCGACGTATATTTGGCTGTGATTATGAGCCTTTAAGTAAATTCTTGCCATTGCTGTGATTCCTGCAATAAGCATAAAATATATTATCATTGAGCTTAGTCCTCCATATAAGTATTGAAGACTTACCAATACCCCAATTAAACCACCGATACCTAACATGTGAAGGCTGATTTTCCAAAATTTAGATATTATAGATGCTAAAAGGATTATAATTATTGCGCCAACTAGTTCTTTTTTGAGTACAGGTGTAAAAACAAGTAGCTTTTCTGTTAACTTTAAAGATAATATCAAAAAACCACCTGTCAAGAGTAATGGAAATGGCCTCTCATGATTTTTGGTCATTTCTAAAGAACTAATTACATCAAATTTTATTAGAAACAGCATACAAAGTACAGGAAACATAATTGTACAGATTACCAAAATTAATAAAATATAATTTTGATAATTTGCTATTGTGAAATCTAAATTAGGAACCAACTTAATACTTAAGTAAAATGAAATTATAGGAATAAATATTGGATGTAGTATAATTGATATTAACCTTGAAATTGCCATTATATTTCTCTTCTAAGTTTTGCTGTTTTTATATTTAATATTTCTCTATATTTTGATACTGTTCTTCTTGCAATATTAAATTCATGTTTACTTAATTCACGTGTTAACTGCTCATCTGTTAATGGTGATAATTTGTTTTCAATTGCTATTAATTCTTTAAGTTTATTTTTTATTACGTTGGTAGAAATAATTTCTCCACTTTCTTTTATATATGCCTCTGAAAAAAGTTCTTTAACTTTAAAAGTCCCAAACTGAGTTTCAATGTATTTTGAGTTGCTTACTCTAGATATTGTAGAAATATCCATATTAACCATTTCTGCTATATCCGATAGCTTCATTGGCTTCAAATCACTTTCTGCACCACTTAAAAAGTAATCTTTTTGTAATTTTATTATTGCTTGCATTACAATTTTAAGTGTGTGTTCTCTTTTAATTATTGCTTCTTTAAACCAATTAGCTTGCTCAATTTTTTTTGATAAAAACTCTTTTGTTTTACTATCTTTTGTTTCATTTAATAAAGCAGAATAATAATTACTTGTTTTAACTGGTTTAGTGTTAGCTTTATTAATTTGTAATTCAATCTCATTATTAATAGTTGAAATTGTAAAATCAGAGTAAATATATTTTGTAGTGTTAGATTGACTAGAAAAACCAGTTGAAGGAATAGGTTGAAGTTTGGCTATTAATTCATAAATTTTTCTTAATTCTATTTTACTTAAACCAATTTTTTTAATAATAAATTCATAATTTTTATTACTAAAAGAGGAGTAATGATGTAAAATAATATTATAAGCATCTTCTTCATTAGGGAATCTTCTCTTTAATTGCATTAAAAGACATTCCTGTAGATTTTTACTGCCAATGCCAATAGGTTCTAAGCTTTTTAAAATAGTTAATGCCTCGTCAAGTTTTTTCTCTTCTATATTTTCATTATAATTTATCAAAATATCACTACTTATCGAGTAAATATTCCTATTTAAAAAGCCATTTTTATCGATACTATTAATTAGATACTTTACTAGAAACTTAATATCATCTTCTAGATTTAGGTCTATTAGTTGATTAATCAGATAATTCTCTAAACTTTCGTTTTTTTCAACTATTTGATGTTCTTCAAAATTATTAACTCCTTCTTTCTTTTGATATAACGGTTGATTTATTTCTTCATGTTCATCCTCTTCTAATGCTGGGTTGTTTTCTAGCTCTTCTTCAATTCTTTTTTCTAGAGACACAATAGGAGTTTGTAATAAGCTCAAAAATTGAATTTGTTGAGGGCTTAAATTTTGATATTGCTTTTGGACTAATCTCTGTTTATTCATCAAAAATCTGCACTTTGAGGAGTGCGCGGAAAGGGTATAACATCACGTATATTTTTCATTCCAGTTATAAACATAACCAATCTCTCAAAACCCAATCCAAATCCTGAGTGAACACAACTTCCATATTTTCTAGTTTCTAAATACCACCATAATTCTTCTTTACTTACATTCATTTCTTCCATTCTAGACTCTAATTTATCTAGCCTTTCCTCCCTTTGTGAGCCTCCAATAATTTCTCCAATTGTTGGAAATAGAATATCCATTGCACGTACGGTTTCATTATCATCATTCATCCTCATGTAAAATGCTTTTATATTTTTTGGATAATCTGTTATTATTACTGGTTTCTTAAATTTTTTCTCTACCAAAAATCTTTCATGTTCTGATTGTAAATCAGCACCAAAACCTTCAATTATATAATTAAATTTTTTCTTTTTGTTAGGTTTAGAGTTTTTTAAAATCTCAATAGCTTCTCTATAAGTAAGACGCACAAAGTCATTATTAATAACAAAATTAAGCCTATCTAAAAGAGACATTTCTGAACGTAATTCTTTCTTAATATCTTTTTCTTCCTCTTCCAATCGAGTGTTGAGAAACTTTAAATCATCAGGATTTTTTTTGATACAATAGTCAATACAATATTTAAGAAACTCTTCAGCTAATAAAATATTGTCATCTAATGATGCAAAAGCCACTTCTGGTTCAATCATCCAAAACTCTGACAAATGTCTAGATGTATTAGAGTTTTCTGCACGAAATGTTGGTCCAAATGTATATACTTTTCCGAGTCCCATTGCCCCAAGTTCAGCTTCTAATTGACCCGAAACTGTCAAATTAGTTTTTTTACCAAAGAAATCTTTTGAGAAGTCTATTTCTTTTCCATTCTCTAAATCTAGATTTGTAACTTGAAACATTTCGCCTGCACCCTCAGCATCCGCACCTGTAATTATGGGAGTGTGTAAATTAACAAAGCCTTTGTCGTTAAAAAATTTATGTACTGCATAGGTTAGAGAATGTCTTAATCTAAATATTGCAGAGAAAGTATTTGTTCTAAATCGTAAATGTGCTTTTTCTCTTAGAAATTCCAAAGAATGCTTTTTTGGTTGCAAAGGGTATTCTTTTGCATCTGCCTCGCCTAGTATTTCTACAGAAGTTGCTAGAATCTCATTATCTTGTCCTTGCCCTTTTGATTTAACAAGCTGTCCATCCACACTTATACATGAACCGGTTGTTATTTTTTTTATTAAATCTTCATCAAAACTATCGCTTTCTGCTACAATCTGAATACTATTAATAGATGAGCCATCATTTAATGCAATAAATGAAACATTTTTACTTCCTCTTTTAGTTTTTACCCATCCTTTTACAGATATTATATTATCTGTCTCTTTTATAGCAAGAATTTCTTTAATAGTCATTTACCAAAATTTTGATTAAAACAAAGATATAAAAAGTAAATAGTTTTAAGATTAGACTATCTAGTTATTAGATGTTTGAGCGATTAATTCAGTTTGATTTATTTTCTCAATACATTTTACTATGGCTTCTTTATTAAATCCACATAGCTCTTGTAATTCTTCTATGGTACCATGATGAATGAACTTGTCAGGTACACCCAGACGATGTATTTTACATGAATAATTATTGTCTGACATAAATTCAAGAATAGCTGATCCAAAACCTCCTTGTAAGCAACCATCTTCCAGCGTAATAATATATCTGTATTTTTGAGCTATTTTGTGTAATAAGTTGATATCAAGTGGCTTTATGAACCTCATATCATAATGTGCAATATCTAAACCTTTTTTCTTAAATTCATTTTGTGAATCTACTACAAGGTTACCAGGGTGGCCTATAGACAAGATTGCAATTGAATTACCATCTGAAATCATTCTCCCCTCACCAATTTTAATTTCTTTAAAGTCTTTTTTCCAATCTAATAACACCCCTTTACCTCTCGGGTATCTAATAGAGAATGGACCTTTGTTAGGTAGCTGTGCAGTATACATTAAATTTCTAAGCTCCTCTTCGTTCATTGGAGCCGATACTATCATATTAGGTATACATCTTAAATAGCTAATATCATATACACCATGATGGGTAGCTCCATCTGCACCAACTAAACCACCTCTATCAAGACAAAAGACAACATTTAAATTTTGAAGTGCTACATCATGTATTAATTGATCATATGCTCTTTGCATAAAAGATGAATATATATTGCAAAAAGGAATTTTTCCTTGTGTTGATAGTCCAGCTGAAAATGTTACTGCATGTTGTTCAGCAATACCAACATCAAATGTCCTATCAGGCATTGCTTTCATCATCTTGTTCATTGATGAACCCGTTAACATTGCAGGAGTAACACCAACTATATCTTTATTTTTTTTAGCTAATTCTATTATTGTTTCCCCAAAAACATCTTGATATTTTGGAGGAGTCTTTTCAACCTTAGAAGTTAGTATCTCGCCAGTTTTTTTGTCAAACAAACCTGGCGCATGCCATTTCGTCGTATCACCTTTTTCAGCCGGGGAGTATCCTTTGCCTTTTTCGGTTACGCAATGTAAAATCTTAGGTCCTGGAATATTTTTTAAATCTCTTAATACATCTGATAAATGCTTAACATCATGTCCGTCTATAGGCCCAAAATATCTAAAATTTAATGATTCAAAATAATTGCTTTCACCTAAAATAGTCGATTTAACAGCACCTTCAACTTTTTTTGCTATTTTCTGTGCATTTGGACCAAATTGACTTATTTTACCAAGAATTTTCCAGATTTTATTCCTTGCCTTGTTGTAAGTATTTGATGTTGAAATATCCGTAAGGTATTCCTTAAGCGCTCCAACAGCTGGATCAATAGACATACAATTATCATTAAGTATAACTAATAAGTTTGTGTTTTCTGCTCCAGCATGATTAAGACCCTCAAAAGCTAATCCAGCTGTCATAGATCCGTCACCTATTACTGCTATATGTTGCTTGTCCTTATCACCATTGCTTTTTGAGGCTATTGACATTCCAAGTGCTGCAGATATTGATGTCGACGCATGACCAACTCCAAATGTATCGTACACACTTTCACTTCTTTTTGGGAAGCCACTTAATCCATCTTTTATTCTATTTGTTACAAATTGATTCTTTCTACCAGTTAAAATTTTGTGACCGTAAGCTTGATGGCCTACATCCCAAACTAGTTGGTCGTGAGGAGTATTGAATACATAATGTAGCGCAACAGTTAATTCAATAACTCCAAGACTCGCTCCAAAATGCCCCCCTTTTTCTGAGACAATATCAATTATATATTTTCTAAGCTCACTACAAAGTTGTTCTAATTGTTTTGGATTTAATTTTCTTAAATCTGTAGGGTCACTTATTGTTGTTAATAGTTTTCCTTGATTATAATTTGTTTGCTTACTCATATGTTGCAAAGATACAAAATCTTTAATCTTTTAAATTACAATTTTGTTTAACAAACATGAGTTAATAATTGCAATTTTCTTACTTCACTAAGTTAGGTTTTTTTATCAAATTTGTAGAATGAGATATTTATTTTTTTTAGCATTTTTAGTATCGTTTAATATTAGTGCTAATGATACACTACATCTTACTGAAATTAGTTCTAGTGTATTGCAAGATTCAATTTGCGAAGATTCTAACTTAAAAACTTATATAGATACAGCTAATATATTTGCAATTCGTTTAGAATCCTTAGACGCAAACTCTCCAATGGAATTAGCGTACAACGATAAAGTTCATCCATTCATTGAAAGCTACATAGGAAGGAATAAAGCTTTAATCTCAAGAATGCTTGGCCTTAAAAAACTATATTTTCCTTTATTTGAGTCTTTACTAGATAGCTACGAATTACCTTTAGAATTAAAATATCTTGCAATTGTAGAGTCTGCACTAAACCCTAAAGCTAAATCTCATTCAGGAGCTACTGGACTTTGGCAATTCATGTACCTTACGGGAAGAGAATATAATTTGAATGTTACCTCTTACATAGATGAAAGACAAGATCCTATTAAATCTACTAAAGCGGCATGCGAATACTTTTTAAAACTATATGATAGCTTTGGTGATTGGAATTTAGTTTTAGCAGCGTATAATGGTGGTCCAGGATATTTACAAAGGAAAATTAATAGCATTGGGTCAAATAATTTTTGGGACCTTTATCCACATTTGAGAAGAGAAACAAGAAATTATATTCCAACTTTTATTGCAGTAAATTATGCCATGGGGTTTGCAGAAGAACATAATATTCAATCTCAAAATCCAAAAATCAATTTATCAGATACTGATACAATTGTAATCGCCCAACATGTCGATATTAATACACTTTCTAAGATGTTGTGTTTAAATAATGAAACACTAAAATATTTTAATCCAGTAATTAAAAAAGATGTTTTTCCAAAAAACAGCATTATAGTATTACCATCTTATGCAAAGAATGATTTCTTGAACAATAAAGAGAATAACTATGCTTTTATTGATGCCGTTGACTCAAAAGAAATTTTGATAAATGAAAAAAGATTACTTTATACAGTTGAACAAGGAGATTATCTTGGAAGAATTGCAAAGGAATATGACGTTAAGATATATGAAATAAAAAATTGGAATAAACTCACTAGTAGCAAGCTTAGTATTGGCAAAAAGTTAGTTTTGTTCGTTAAAGATAAAACTAATATTACAACTTCTACATCCGTCAAAAACACTCGAGTTTATACAGTTCAACGTGGAGATACACTATGGGGAATTGCAAAAAAATTTGATGGCCTTAGTGTTAGAAAAATTAAATCATTAAATAATTTGTTAGATGATCATTTAAAGTTAGGTACTAAAATTATAATTCCTACAATCTAATGAGAATTTTTTTTATTTCTCTACTTTTATTTCTTAGCTGTTCAAATGCAACAAAAACATTACCTAACTCGACAGGGAAAATTTCTGAAGTAATCTTTGTTTCTGATGATAATCTCTGGCAAGATATTTTACAAAAATTAGTTGTAAAAACTTTTGGACGACCTATTAATGGAACTAATTATGATGAGAATTTATTCAAAATTATTCAAATTAACTTTAGTGAATTTAAATCTATATTAAAAACACATAAAAATATTGTCATAATTTCTGATGAAGCAATAAATTCTAGTGAATTTGACAAATGGGCTGTTGGTCAGTATGTTACTCAATTGAGATGGAGTAACTCTCCTCAAAATACGATCGAAGATCTTGAAAAGCTATGCTCAATGTATAAAAATCGAGAAATTAAGTATGTTCGAGAAGTGTTAAAAAAATCTTCGAATGAAGAACTAGAGAGAAAATTCTCAATAAATTTTAATAATTCTATTGTTATTCCGAAAGAATATAAGGTTGTTATGTTCACTGATTCATTTTTTTGGGCAAGCTATGATCCAAATAATTCAGAAGAAATTAAGAACATATTATCATTTAGTTTTAAAAAAAATGACACTAATTTTCATTCACAAGTATTATCAAAAACAGATAGTATATTTAAGCATTATCTTGCTGGTTCTAATGAAGGAAGTTATGTGAGAATTGAACCACTTTACAAACCTATTATCTCTAAAAATATTTATCGTGGTTTATGGAGATTAGAAGGGGGCTTTATGGGAGGGGCTTTTTTAATTAAAACGTATTTTCCTCTAGAAGATAAAAAAGACAAAATTCACGTAAACGTTGGTGTAATTTTCGCACCACAAAGTCCAAAAAGAAAATATATTAAAGAATTTGAAGCTATTTTATAATTAAGTTTTCTCTATTAATTTTGCCGTCACATTCAATACTAACTACATAGTATCCACGTCGTAAATTTGATACATTAATAATTTTTGAAGATGAAGTTATTATTTTTTGTCCTGTAATGTTATGTATAGTAACAGTAATATTTTTTTCATCTGTTATTATCTTTATTTCATCTTCTGCTGGATTTGGATAGATATTAAAATTTATGATGTTTTCATTAAATGTACTGACTCCTGAAAGTATATTTAAAGGGCTTTCCCAAACCCCCCTTCCGTATGTTGCTGCACTAATAGTACCTTCATCGTAATGAATCTCTAATTCTTTAACAATCACATTAGGAAGACCATTGTTATATTGAACCCACTCTGTCATTGTGTTGTCTTTATGATATACACCGACATCTGTGCCAATGTATAAATCATCTTTTGCACTTCCTTGATAAACAATGCAATTTACAGGCAAACCTGGCAAGTTACTACCAGATATATTAGTCCAATTTACACCTGCATCAATAGTTTCATATACTTTATTTGTATTATTATAGTCAGAAAAAGTTACCCATGCTCGATCAGCATCTGTTGTAGAAACAGCGATATCAGTAATATTATAATTTGGTAATCCTGGTTTTATGTAATTCCAAGTTACTCCAGCATCTTTAGTAACTTTTATTTTACTGTATGATGCAGCATAGATATAATTTTCATCAGATGGTGCAAGAGCAATATTTCTAATATCTGCTCCCCCACTTACATTATAAGATATGGAATCCCATGAACCTCCGCCATCTGTAGATCTATAGACTTCACCATATCCTGCGACTATTAAATTACTGTTAATACTGTGCATCTCATAAGGTGTATTCCAAGCTCCTTCATAATTTACTGGCTTAATGTTGCTCCAATTATTGCCATTATTATATGATTTTTTCATGCCCCCGTACTGAGATTCTGAATAAATTATAGTTTCATCGTAATGATCAATAGCACACTCCATACCATCTGCCCCTCTAATAGCGTCCCAAGTAGCATTAGTTAGCATTTCCGTACCATTATCTTGTGCTCCAGCAACTAATTTGTTAGGATTAGATCTTGAAAGTCCTAGATTATAAAATTGAGATATCTCTAAACCGTCAGAAATATCTACCCATTTATTAAGTGACGCCATATACTTATAAAAACCACCATCGTTTCCAGCGTAGGCAATATTAGTATGTGGATTAAATTCAAACGCATGTTGATCTACATGCATGTAAGAATAATTTGATCCATTACCACTACTTGCATCAATATCCCAGTCCATGCCGCTATTATCTGATTTCCAAATATTTATTCCTCCAACATAAACTAAATTTTCATTATTAGGCGCTACCCCAAGACTCATATCGTACCATGACTGCCCTCCAGTTCCAGTACCATCTGTATTCCACCCAAAAATATTAGGACTATTAGATTGTTGTGTCCAGTTATCTCCAGAATCGGTTGATTTATAGAGACCGTGAAAGCTATAATCTGATTCGGAAAATAGAGCATAAATAACTTCTGGGTTTGCAGGAGTTACAGCAATTAATGGTCTATATCTACTGCCTGATAGACCATTTACAATTTGATTCCAATTTGCACCTCCATCATTTGTTCTGTAAATAGTTGAGCTTCCACCAGATTGTTTAGCGGCATATAAGATATTTGAATTATTTGGCTTAAATTCAATATCTCTCCATCTTCCTAAAGGTCCTGAAGACTGCCATGATGAACCGGCATCAGTACTAATCATAATGTTTGAATTTGTTACAGCGTACAAGCTGTCCGTGTTATTAGGATTTATTATTACTTTATTTACTGTTTTCTCCTGATCAACATTATAGCTTAGTCCCGTAGTATTCCAAGAAGTACCACCATCAATAGATTTTAAAATTCCAATACTGTAAGTGTCTGTTGCATCTGCATCTCCAGTTACAATATACATTATTTGACTGTCATTTGGATCAATAGCAATATGAGAGACTCCAATGACAGGTAAATTATCTGTATTTGTAGTCCAGTTACTTCCACCATCGACAGATTTCCATAATCCACCAGCTGGAGAGCCAATCCATATTGTATTTGGTTCAACAGGATCAAATGCAATACAATTCACCCTCCCATTCCCTCTTTTTTTGCCATTAGATAATATTATAGGAGTATTTATAGGGCCTTTGGCTACCCAATTAGATGAATTAATAAGTTTAGAATTTTGATTTTTTTCTTTTTCTTTTTCCCATTCAGTGTAAAGAGAGGTTGGTTGAAATTTGTTATCGTTTGAAACTCGCTCTTTTATAAAATACATTTCTCTTGCATATGGATTATATCCATTCCCTTTTGTGTATGCATGATTTTTCTTGTAATTTTGAAAAGCTTCAAATTTTTCAGCTACTGTTGGAGTTGAATTTGATTTTAGTAAGTTATCTTCCCATATTTGAGCCTGCAAAGAATAAATAAGGAATGTGCTAATTGCTAATAAAGTATATTTTTTCATTTTGCAAATTTAACGAATTGTTACTGTATATTGAAAATTGAGTACTTACTATTTTAAAAGTCATTTTGTATTGACAAAACAACATTTCTTCCACTTGCGCTTAATCCAGAGCCAAATGTTTTATAGTGCGCATCCATAATATTGTGAATTCCCATTTTAACTACAAAATTTTCGGAGATATTTTGAAGGTATTCAATATTTAATGTAAACCAAGCAGGATTTCCATCAACTGTTGCCTCATCTAAATTATCAACACCCAAAAGATCATATTTTTTCTCTGATTTTCTTGCGTTATATATCGTGTAGAATTTAAAATTACTATTATTTTTTTTATAGGTTATTTCAAACTTAGCATTAACTGGAGGGATGTGAGCAAGCGGTTTCCCCTGATTAGTCTCACCACTTAAATAATTAAAGTTTGAAACTAATTCTAAATTTTTATTAATATATGCGCTTGCAAAAATACTAGCACCATCTATTCTTGCAGCTTCAATATTTTGATTCATTTGCACACGCATTAAATCACCATCATAAATAATACTGTCTAATCCATTTATCTGACTAAAGTCTCTATTTATTGCATTTTCAATAAATGTACTAAATAATTGTAATTGTAATTTTATTGGATAAGGCGTATAACTAAATTCTAATTCATAATTATTGGCAAATTCAGGTTCAAGATCTTTATTGGGTACGACCACATTTATTCCATCTTTTGAAAATATTTTTCCCATATCATCAATATTTGGGTTCCTAAATCCACTATAATAAGAACTGTTTATTGTTGTATTCTTTTTGGGTTTATATGATAAAAGAATTGATTTGATAAAGGATTGATTATTATTTTTAATATTATTTATAATGAATGAATTATTATTAAAATCTGCATTAATACTACTTTCATTTAACCTCCCTCCAAATAGTACATCTACCTTTTCACTTAAATTAATATTAACCTGTGAGTAAGTAAAAAATTCCTCAACATTACTTCCTCCAGATGGATATCTTGTTGTGTTAGATAGTGTTTGGTTATAGTTGCTAAGATTTGCATCTGATGCTACATACTGTTTTTTATATCCAATCCCATATGCTAATCTAATTGAATTAAATTTCTTTTTAAAATCAATGTTTATATCATAAACTTTAACATTTTCCATCCTATTATTTATCAGGGTATCTGTATATTTTTGTACGTGCCTAGATTCAATTGCATTTTGATAGCTTAGTGTTGTGTTTAAACTATCAAATAATAGGGTTGGATACTTTATTACATTATTTATACTTTGCATGAAACGGATTCTAGGACCATAATACCACTTTTTATATTTTGGTAAGCCATTATTTAGATCATTCATTTTATCAAAACGATATATATCTGATGATTTTGAGTATTGAGAATTAAGAACTATCGAATTAAATCGATTTAAATTAAACTTGCTTTTATGAAGAATATCAATTTGGCTATAACTTGTATATAGCTGTTTATTATTTATTGTTGCTACTGTTTCTTTCCCCCAGTTTTTATATCCGTGTAATCTATTACTCCCCATTTTCAAATCTCCAAATGATTTAAGTGAGAATCCTGTTAAATGTGAGTGATTTTTTCTGGAATAATTTATAAGAAAGTTAGTTATAGAGGCATTACTACTACTTTCAAATTGTTGTTGAAATTTAATAGTATTTTCATTCTTCGGTTTATGTGTATTAAAGATAAGCGCACCTCCCATTGCCCCATTCCCATACCCCACTGATGCAGGCCCAGATAGAATATTTATAGTTTCAATAAAAAACGGATTTATAGTTGCAGAGTTTTGTAAGTGTCCATTACGAAATATAGTATTGTTTAGTGTAATTCCATCAATTATTAATAGCAATCTATTAGCCTCCATCCCTCTATAGTTTGGACTTCCGCCTCCAGGTTGGCTTTCTTGTACAACTACTGAAGACTGAGTAGATAGTAAATTTGATATAGACGATTGCATTTCGCTAAATGGGCTTGGAATAATTTTTTGAGCTTCATACTTATCTGAAATTAGAACTTTAAGTTCAGTTTTGAAATTTACTTCTGACAATAAAATAGTTTTTTGTTTAAGATAGATAAATCTATTGATGTTCTTCTTAAGTATTTTTTTTGAATAGTACGATATATGAGATATTTCAATAGAATCAGTATTATTAAATCTTGAAAGATTTACCCTCCCATTTTCATCTGATGTTTCACCTACATTTTTTGATGTAAATGAGGCATTAATAATTACTGAATTTAAAATACTATCTTTTAATGTAATTGTTTGCCCAATTAAATTACTAGCATAAAAAATTACTAATAAAAATAATATTTTTTTTATCATCTTAATTCTTCTATTATTAGATGAGATGTAACATTATCTAAATTGTAATAATTCAACTTATAATATTTCAAAAAATCCTTTAAGATTTCTGATCTTATTTTTTGTGGTATTATTACTTTTTTACCTCTAATAATTTCTTTTAAAAAATTTACTTTCTGATTGAAATAATCTTCTTCATTTTTTTTTCTTTTAATTGCTGTATAACTATTTTTAATGGCAAAAAAAGATTGCTCCAAATTTTCTAGTGATGGGTAAAACCCTAAAAATTTAGATAAATCAAGTAAAAAAAGAATTGCAAAGTTTGGATTAATTTTTTCAGAATTAAAAAGTTTTATGCTAAGTGTCCATAGATAATCAAATAGATCATGATTATGCTCATTATCTTGTAAGACCTTACTACATATCTCAGCAATAAAATAAGCAATAAAGTTTCTGTTTATTTTATCAATACTATTTTCAGTTGCATGCACAATATCTATTTCTTCAATATAATGCATCGATTTAGTGCTCGTATATTTAGCATCTACTGTTAAAAGTTTCAGAGGCTCGAAATAACTTATCTTTTTTTTAGATTTTTTTGACCTCACCCCCTTAACCATAAAGGTTTGTAAGCCCTTTTCCTTTGTGAATATTTTACTTACTATAGAACTTTCACCATATTTAATATATGTAAGTGTTATTGCGGGACTTTTATATTTCATTTAGTGAAAGAATAAAATTTTACTAACTTTTTTTTCTTTACCTAGTTCATCGGTGCTAAAGATTAGATATACACCAGTTGATGCTCTTTCTTTATTTTTATTATTCCCATCCCATATAGCCCTTCCTCCATTCGCAGTTGTTTCATATACTAGATTTCCAGCAATATCTGTTATCTTAACATTTGCATCTGTAACTAAACCATCTATTGCAATAATTCCGCTGTAATCTGAATAAACAGGATTGGGAAAAACCTTAGTTTTATTTTGTTTAACCGATCCTTGTGTCGCATCAGATCTATATGATAATAATCCTTTATTTGTTCCTATGAATACTTCCCCACTTTCATGATTTATAGCAATATCTATTATATTATTTGAGAATAGAGGGCTGTTGTCAGTAGTAAAATGTTGTATTTCTTCCATGCCATCATCAGAGAGCAGAAACACACCTGATTTCTCAGTACCAATCCATTTTCTGTTTGCGCCATCAACTACTATGCATTTTATTCTTTCTTCACTTAATAAGTACTGACCATAATCTCCGTCAACAATGAGAATTTGTTGTGCATCGTAGTTATAGCCAGAGAAAACCGAAAGAGGATCGTAGAATACAGCTATTCCTTTATCTGTCCCAACCCATATTTCTCCATCTAAATCCTCGGCAATACTATATGTTGTCATTGATGGGAGATTTCCATAGCCAATATTTGTGTTAATGATCTTATATTCATCATCATTACTATTCTCAATAGTATTGTTGTCATTAAACACAAAAAGTCCTTTTCCCTGCCCTAGGACTCCCCATTTTTGATTAAACCGATCAATAATTAAGTCATCAAAGAATAATCCAACTTGGTTTTGGTTCATGTTAAATGAATACCATTCTCCACTTAAAGTTTTCACTACTATCGGATTGTTGACTTCTGAGCTAAGAGCCCACATATTCCCTTTAGAATCAAATTTAATATCAGAAATTCTAATTCTATTATTAGAGTAATATGTAGTATCAAGAATTCCTTGTGTATTTGCATATCCATAGCGTATCTCTAACTCTCCATCTTTCATTTGTGGAATTCCATGATACCAAGAAGCAAAGTATTCTCTACCCTCGTATACTGCTACTTCAAGAATATCTCTTGAATTACCTAAATCTGCACTATTATAGTTTTCCCAATTATCAAAAGTATTTTTAATGGATACCCCATCATTTATAAGTGCATTCACGCCAAAATTTGCATGTCCACCATGACATTGATACAATTTGTTTTCCTGATACTCTAAGCTATATACCTCATTCCTTATTGGACCATCAGGAGTGTAAGAACTTTCGTATTCATTTTCAGTATTAAATTTTAATAATCCATTTGATGAATCAGCTACCCAAAGGCTATTTTCATTGTCGTACCAGGCGTATTTAATATTTTCGAATTTAGAATTTATAACTTCTGTAAAATTTTGAATATCAGAATAAATATATACTCTGTCAGATTTGGTTTTAATTAGTTTATTATTATTAAAACTAATACTAATTGTTTCACTATCAAAATCACCAATAATTGTATTAAACGCTGTTACGATTTTATCGTATGTTTCTTCATTTTCATACAGAGCTATTTCTGACCAATTAGTATAATTTGATAAATTTTGAGAATTAGAATTTGCAAAGTGTACTCCTTCAGTAGTTATTGCTACAATTGAGTCGCCTATAAAGGTACATCCATTTACACCAAAGATATTGTCAAAACTGCCAATGTAATATGTATCTTTAATTTCTTCTTTTAATAAATCAATTACAACAATTCCAAATGAACATGAGACATAAGCTAGGTCATTATTTATTATGATGTCATTAATTTCTTTTAAGCCAATAATCTCAGCTCTTTTAATATCTGAGATATTTATGATCTGATTATTTTTTAACAAATCAATATTGCAGTTCTCATAACTTATAACTGTGATTTTTAAATTATTAGAATATGCAACTTTTGTAATGTTAATATCAGAGAGCCCTGTGATTTTTGACATTCTATTAATTGTATTGTCTAATTTGTTAACGTGAAATAAACCTCCGCTAGCTACACAGTAAATCATATCTTCTCCTTCTGCTATATGTGTTGCTGAACTGTAAGATAAATAATCTTTCCAATTTCCTATTTCAACCTCTTGAGCATAATTGAATATTGGTATTAAAAAAAATAAAAGGTTTTTCATTACTTGGCAATATTAATAATTTACTATCAGATAACTTCTTAAAGAAAAAAAAATTGTAGTATAAAAAGATATTTTATTTTTGCTTTTCGGCTTAGTAGTTCAACTGGATAGAATATCAGATTTCGGCTCTGATGGTTGGGGGTTCGAGTCCCTCCTAAGTCACAACAAAAACCAGCTTAAATTAAGCGGGTTTTTGTTTAGTCAATAATTATTCTTTTTTTAATAGTACCATCAGAATATCTATAGATCCTTAACAAGCCAACATCAGTATTTACTTTTTTCCCCAAATAATCATAAATGCTCTCTATTTTTTTATTCGAAGTGTGATTTTCTAAAGTTGTTGGTACACACGATATTTGAAATGTATCTGAAGTAAATACTTGATCTGATAACTCTGAATTTATTTCCGCATAGAAATGTAGAGGTCCGCTGTTAGGTGGATTAACAAATAAGTTATTTATAAATAAATCACTTACATAACCACTAGTATAATTATTTCCGTCATTTGGTGTGCTAGAGCTAATTTTTATTCCACCATTTTGATTTTCTATTGTAAAGAAACCAATCAAGGTGTTTGTACTGTCATAGGAGTTAACAATTGCGTAGTTGTTTCCCAGTATAATTCCCGTTCTCAATTCAGCCTCTATAATTTGATTGCTAGTAGTCATAATTGCATATCCAATAGAATCTCCAGAATTTATTGATCCTATATCGAAATATCCACCGTCAGATGTAATTATACTGTTACCTATATCTGGCTCATCAGCTGCTTGAGTAAGGTTCAAATATAGAGTAGTTTTCTCATTGCAATCAAGGCTATAAAGTGTATTATTTGTTTGCGGATTAAATGGTGCAGGTATGAATGAAGTTGTCAAAAATGTATCACTTGCTGACCACAATGAAGCCAATAAAGTTGTTGTATCATGAAATGTCATAACTTGCCACTCATACTGAGTATTTTGCTGTAGAAGTGGTATTGTAATTGCGTTATTTGGATGATATATAGGCCCTAAATTTGACCAAGAAGTTGTCCCTAGAATTTTGTATCTTACTTTGTATCTATCGGCATTAATTATAGTGTCCCAATTTGCGATAGCATTATAATAATTAATATTAGAAGTATATAAATTACTTGTATTAGGACAATTTGATGTATTTGTATAAAACGTATCTAATACTGACCAACTTGAAAAATTAGAATTAATCGTATCGCAATATGATCTTATTTTATATATGTAATAAGACAATGGCTGTAGATTTGTAAGTAATTTTGTTGTTAAATTTGAGTCAACATTATTAACACTTGTCCAATTCGATGCACTAATTTCTTTATAACGTATTCTATAGTGATCAACAGCAGAACCTGTCACCCAATTTACTTCAGCATTAAAGTAATTAACATTTGTGGTATTTAGATTGTTTGGTATAGGACACTGTCCGCTCACATTTATTGTACATAACAAAGCAAGTATAAAAATATTTCTCATTTAACAAAGATAATAATTTAATTACAATGTTATTTTTACACAAAATCTTGTAAATCAATACATTACAATATTTATTGACCAGTTAATTATTTTTAAAAAAAGACCCTAACACGCTACGGCGTTACTAAAGTTGCTTAAAATTGACTTAAATGCTATTTCAAAGGCTTGAATATGTAGATAATACTTGAATGTCCTTTATTTGTAAATATTCCAAAGAGATTCGAGATTAATCCCACCATAAATCCCAGTATAAATTTTTTATTGCCTTTTTTATATTCTTCGCTAAGTAATGAGACATAAAATGAATCAAAAATCATTGGTTTTGTTTTCACTAGCTTAAAATCATGTTTTCTCATAATTTCTTCTATGCTTTTTTTTGAAAAATGCCATAAGTGTATTGGGACGTCCCATGCCGCCCAATATTTACCATAGAATTTGGCATCATAACTATTATGATTTGGAACTCCTATAATAAGCTTTCCATCTTTCTTGATTATTTTATGAAGATTTTTAATTGTATTATTTAAATCTGATACATGTTCAAGAACATGCCACATAGTTATTACATCAAATTCATTCTTTTCAAATTGTTTTAAGGAAGTATCTTTTGATATATTTAAATTATGGTTTTTAATTGCTTTTTTTCTTGCAATTTCAGATGGTTCTATCCCAATTCCTGAATAGCCTAACGACTCACTTGCTTTTAAAAACTCCCCTGTTCCTGATCCAATATCAAGAATCTTTTGGCCAAAAGCACCTTGTTTTATTAATTTTAATTTTATATTGATAGATGTTTTTCTCACAAAATGATATAGTTTATTAAATAAACCTGTTTGACTATTTGTATGTGAAATATAATTATCTGATTTATAATAATCTCCCAATTTTTTATCATCGGGTCTTGGATTTGTGAATTTAAAATCGCATGTTTCACATGAAACAATTGTAAAGTTTTCTTTAGACATTGTATGATCAATACAATTCATGTATGGAGCTATTTTACTAGAGTCACATGATGGGCATTTATTTAATTCAATCATCTTCCTAGATATATTAGCAAGATATTTATGTCTGATGGTGAAACGCCACTAATCCGTGAGGCTTGACCAATGGTTGTTGGTTGTATCTCTTTTAATTTTTCTCTACCTTCTGTTGATATTGAATGTAGCTTGTCAAATTCAAAGTCTTTATGAATTTTAATATTTTCTAATCGAACAAGTTTTTTTGCAGTTTCTTTTTCTCTAGAAAGGTATCCACCATATTTTATTTCTATCTCTGCTTGTTCTATTGCATCAATACTTATGCTCTCCTTAAGTATAAACTTTTTAACAAAATCTATGTCCTGTAAATCAGAAATATTTATGTGAGGTCTTGAAAGTATTTTTTTATATTTTACTTTTTGAGTAATAATTTTTGAGTTCTTAGTTTTTAATATTTTGTTAATTTTATTCAAATCAACACTTTCTTTAGATAGAAATTTAATGAGAAGATTTGTTTTATCTTCTTTCATCTTTAATCTAGATAATCTTTCATTTGATGCAAGCCCTAGCTCATGCCCTTTTTTTGTCAGTCTAATATCGGCATTATCTTGACGAAGAAGTAATCTAAACTCTGCTCTTGATGTAAACATCCTATATGGTTCTTCTGTACCTTTTGTTATTAGATCATCAATTAATACACCAATGTATGCATCTGACCTTGTTAAAATAAATTCAGTTTTTTCTGATATTTTTTGATGTGCATTAATTCCTGCAATGAGGCCTTGAGCAGCCGCTTCTTCATATCCTGTAGTACCATTAATCTGCCCGCAAAAAAATAAATTGTTTATTATTTTTGTTTCCAAAGTGTGTTTTAATTGAGTTGGTGGAAAATAATCGTATTCAATTGCATATCCAGCTCTAAACATTTTAACTTTTTCCAATCCTTTAATCTTACGCAAAGCTTTAAGCTGAACTGATTCCGGAAGTGAGGTTGAAAAGCCATTTAAATATATTTCAATAGTTTCTTTTCCTTCTGGTTCGATAAATAACTGATGCCTTTCTTTTGATGCAAATCTTTCTATCTTATCTTCAATAGATGGACAGTACCTTGGTCCCGTACCACTTATTCTTCCCGTAAACATTGGAGAGTCGTCAAATCCCTCCTTTAAGGCATTATGTACTTCTGGAGATGTGTAAGCAATGAAGCATGACTGTTGTTTTTTTAAAGAACTTGAATTCATAAAAGAAAAACTTACTGGTTTCTCATCACCAAATTGTTCTTCAGTTTGTGAATAGTCAATTGTTCTTCCATCCAATCTTGGTGGTGTTCCAGTTTTCATCCTTCCATGTGTAAAGCCAAGTTCAATTAATTGCTTTGTTATCCCCTCTGCCGCAGGTTCAGCAGCTCGTCCGCCCTTATAATTTTTTTGACCAAGATGAATAATTCCATTTAAGAAGGTTCCATTGCATAGAATTATACTTTTACCAAATATTTTTACCCCCATTTTACTTACTAATCCAACAACAGTTTCATTTTCGATAATAAGATTTTCAACTGTGTCTTGCCAAAAATCTATATTTTGATTTTTTTCTAGTGTTAGTCTCCATTCTTTTTCAAATATTTTTCTATCACATTGTGCTCTAGGACTCCACATAGCCGGACCTTTGCTTTTATTCAACATCCTGAACTGTATAGAAGAGGTGTCAGTAATTAATCCTGACATTCCTCCAAGAGCATCAATCTCTCTTATGATTTGACCCTTTGCAACCCCCCCCATAGCTGGATTACATGACATTCTCGCGATAGTTTCAAGATTTTGCGTTATAACCAATACCTTTGACCCTAAGGTAGCCGCACTGTGTGCCGCCTCACAACCTGCATGTCCTGCCCCAACAACAATAACATCATATTTATCTTCTAATGTCATCTACTTTTGTTTTGTAAATAAAAATCCTCTTTTTCTCTCATGATTTTCGATTGTTGTTCTGTTTTGTCATTATACTTTAGCAAATGTAATAAACCATGTACCATCACACGGTTTAATTCTTCTGAAAAAGATACATTATATGATACAGAATTTTCCCTTACTCTCTCTATACTAATTAAAATATCACCACTAATAATGTTGTCAAGACAATAGTCAAAAGTAATCACATCTGTTAATGTATTATGATCTAAGTATTTAATGTTCTTCTCTAACAGATAATCATCATTACAAAAAATATACACCAATTCTCCTAATGTCTTATTTTCTTTTTTGATGATATCTTTAAGCCACTTTTTATTACCATCAAGTTTAATTTTATCAGTTTTAAAATATTGAAAATCAATCATTTGTCATGTTTTGGAAATATTTTTTAACTTTCTTTTTATAAAATGGATTTAATTGCAAAGGAACTGTCTTTAGCATTTCGTTTTGCGAGTTTTTTTGTTTCTGATAATCTATAAAATCACTATTCTTGTAATCTATTTGGAATTCCCATTCAGTTGATTCTCTTTTCTGATCTTTATCTTGTTCTCTTTCTGCATCATCAGCTTCTAATAGTTTTGAGAGTATTTCTTCTTGTCTCTTAATGGTTTCCTGTATGATTCTATTATTTATTATATCTGTCTCATTTTCTTCCATCTGATTAATAATGTTATCAATTTTCCCTTTCTCACCATTTTTGCCCATTTCGTCTCTTAATTCCATCAATTGTTTTCTTATTTGCTCTTGATTTTTGGCTAATTCCATTAGTTCTTTAGATCGATTTTCACCCTTTTTTTTGCCTTTCCCTTCTTTTCCTTTTTTCCCTTTTTTTGCTTTATTTATTTTTTCATTTAATTTTTTTTGTGCTTTCTTAAGTTCGCTCATTGAAGGCTTACTGCAATTTGGATTTGGTTTATTACAATTTTTTGGTTTATTGCATTTAGAGGGGGGAGAATCTAACTCTTTTTGCATTTGTTCAAGAATTTCTGATAACAATAATGCAAGATTATTTGTTGATGTCATAACAAATTGCTGTCTTTTAGTCCCATTATTTATATCTCTAAGCTCTAATTTTTTAATAGCTTTTTCAATATTTGAATTAATTGAACTAATTTCTTTATTGATTGTTGATTGTATCTGTAAAACTCTTTTGCTTAGAGCATATAATGAATCTTGAATAATTTCACTGTTTTCTCTTAATCTAGCTTGTTTTCGAATAATTTGCACAAACTTAGGACTTCCTTTGTATGTGTTTCTAACCTCTAACATTAGTTCCTCTTGACTTAATGATAACACAATTAAATTCTCTAAAATTTTACGCAATGTCTCCATGTCTTCTATTGGCCTAGATTCATTTGATTCTGTTTGCATTTTTTCCAGCTCATTCTCTAATTTTTCAATGCTATCTATAGCTTTTTCTTGTGATTTCTTTGATTTTCTTTTTAACCCTTTTTCTAGTAATTTTTTACTATCAAGCATTTGCTCAGAAATTTCTGTTTCTAACTTTTTAGTTTTAGGAATGGTATTTTTTTTCTCCAGTTCCATATTCATTTTTTTTATGTCTTCTAACTCTTTTTTAAGACTGTCCATTTTTTTGCTGATACTATCTTGTTTTTGAACAAGATCTTCTTTTTTTAAATCTGATTTAGTATTTAATGTTTCATCTCTTAAGTTTTTTTGTGATTTTTTGATTTCTTTGATTTTATCAATTGCTTCTTGTACCTGCTGTTCAAATTCAAGTTGCTTAAAAAGCTCTAACTCTCTATCAAGCTCTTTTTCTAAATCATGATTTTCATCTTGTAGTTTTTCTAGTAAATTTTTCAATTTTTCTTTGTCAGATTCTTGAATTAGTTGTTCCATTTCTTCAAGAAGTTTTTTCATTTCATCAGTAAAAACTTTATTCATTAATTCTTCAAGCTTTTTTTGTTTTTCAATCAGTGACGAGTTTAACTTTTCATTGGTCTTTAGGCTTTTCGAATTTCTTTCGTTTGTTTCTTTTATTTTTTGTTCGAGATCTTTTTGCTTTTGTAAGATTTTTTTAGCTTTTTCTTTTTCCTCCCATCCTATTTTATCTTTCTCAAGTATATTTTTATTAAGTTCTTTTATTTCTTTTTGAATATTTTCAGCAAGTTTCATCGACTGATTTATCTGTTGTCTAATCTTCTCATTTTCTTGATTTTTTTTGTTAATCAACTCCTCAACACTTGATTCTTGATAAGAGAAAGTTTGACTTTTTGTAAATTTTGGTTTATTAACTGCATCATTATCCCAAACTTTGAAGAAGTAATTTAGCTCTTGACCAGGATTAATATTTAATTTCTCCAAGCTTATTGCATAAAAAAACTGCTCATAGTTGCTTTTATTAATCTTAACTGTATCAACAAACTGAATTACACTATCATCAATATTTAAGTAATAATGAAATTGTAGGTTATTAACTAAATAATCATCTTGGATAATTCCATTAAATGATAATATATTATTAACCGAATCTAAACTCTGTTTAACATTTATTTTAGGAAATTCATCTTTTACTACTAATATTGAATACTCTAAAGTATCGCATAAGCTGTTAATATTAGATGTTATAACTGAATATCTTGAGCTGTTGTATATTCTTTTTTGTAAAGAGAACTGGCTTTGCTCTTTAAATTCTTGCTTTATATTATCATTTATTACAAACAAACAGTTATTGCTATTTTGCAATTCAATATTCCATTTAACACTACTGCCTTCACTTACGATAATATCGCCATTATTCTTAATGAATTCATTGCCTTTATTAGTGTAGGGAGGATGACTTACATTAATTTCCATATTGATAACTTTTGGCTGAAGTAAACATGCAATTTTATATGGCTTAGATTTGTACCCCCCTCCATTAAAGTTAAAGTTAATATTTGACGCAACTCGTTTAAATAAGAAATGAAACTTATTTTCACCAAGTGCTTTCATTTTATATTTATTGCTATTAAAAAAAATGGATATTTCTGATGGTATTTGCTCTCCTTCAATCAATATCGTTAGAGAAAAGTCCTCAAATTGATTGCAATTTAAGTTTTCATTAAGTACAATATATTCAAATGGTGCAAGAGGTTCAAAAAAGCTATTGTGTTTTATAATTCTTGCAGAGCTTTCGGTAATGACATATTCTTTTCCAGAAATAAAAAAGAGTATTAGTATAAAAATAGGAACAAAAGCCCATTTAAGATATTTTTTATTTAGGGTAAAATCAATTGCATTTTTAAAAGAAATCGGAGAAATCTTTTTTATTTTTTGATTAATACTGGCTAGAATTAGATGATTTTCTTCATCTGATATTTCTGATAGCTCAAGAAGATTTAATAATTTATCATCGATTTCTGTAAAATGATTTCCTATAATCTTGGCGGCCACCTTATAATTTATTCTATTACCTATTTTAAAAATGTTGAGAATTGGTATAATTATCAGTTTGATAAAGACAATAATATTTATTACAATATAAGTCCAAAATAATATTGTTCTACCTAAAACTCCAAATGCAAAAAAATATTCAATTGACGTTAAGAGTATAAAAAATATTAAAAGAATAGCAACTACATATATACTACCTTTAATAAGTTGGTTGTAATAGTACTTTTTAATAAAACTATTAAGTTGCTCAAATATTATTTTAATTTTTATATCATTCATCGACGCAAAAATACAATTTAATAACTTTCCTATTACAGTTATATGATAAAGCGTATCTTTGAAGCCCAAAAAAAAAGTATGTCAAAAGTTAGAGTAAGATTTGCCCCAAGTCCAACAGGACCACTTCACATTGGAGGCGTTAGAACAGCACTTTATAATTACCTTTTTGCTCGTAAGCATGGCGGAAAGATGATTTTACGTATTGAAGATACAGATCAGAAAAGATTTGTTAAAGGTGCTGAAGATTACTTGATAGAATCACTAAAATGGTGTGGAATTGAAATTGACGAATCTATTATTAATGGTGGTAAATTTGGACCTTACAAACAGTCTGAAAGAAAAGAAATTTATAAGCCTTATGCTGAACAATTGGTAAATGATGGTTTTGCATATTATGCTTTTGATAATTCAGACGATCTCACTGTAATGAGAGAAAAAATGAAAGCTGCTGGTGTGCCTTCACCTCAATATAATGCTATTACTAGAAATACAATGCAAAATTCTTTAGCGCTTTCCCAAGATGAGGTGGACAAAAAACTCAAATCAGGTACACCTTACGTAATTAGAATTAAAATGCCTCGAAATGAAGAGATAAAAATTAATGATATCATTAGAGGTTGGGTAGTTGTAAATACCAATAATTTAGATGATAAAGTGATTTTTAAATCTGATGGCATGCCAACTTATCACTTAGCTAATGTTGTAGATGATTATTTAATGAAAATATCACATGTTATTAGAGGGGAAGAATGGCTACCATCCGCACCACTTCATGTATTACTATATAGATATTTAGGTTGGGAGAAGACTATGCCCAAATTCGCTCATCTTCCTTTAATATTGAAGCCTGATGGTAACGGTAAATTAAGTAAAAGAGATGGCGATCGTTTAGGGTTTCCTGTCTTTCCGATTCAATGGAAAAATCCTGACACTAATGAGCTAAGTTCTGGGTACAGAGAAAGTGGATATATTGCAGAAGCTTTTATTAACATGTTATCATTTTTAGGTTGGAATCCAGGTACTACAAAAGAGATTTTTTCAATGAATGAATTGATTGATGCTTTTAGTTTAGATAGAGTTGGGAAAGCTGGCGCAAAGTTTGATTTCGATAAAACTAAATGGTTTAATCAGCAGTATTTAAGAGCAAAATCAAAAGAAAATTTAGCAGTAGACTTGCAAGTTATTTTAAAAGAAAATGGAATAAGCGTTAAAAATAATTATGTTGAAACTGTTTGTCATCAACTTAAGGAAAGAGCAACATTTGTTAAAGATATGTGGGATGAAGGTCAATATTATTTTATTGCTCCAACTACATATGACGAAAAGACTATACGAAAAAAATGGAATGATGATACACCAAATTTTTTAATTGAGTTTAAAGAAAGATTAAAAATAATTTCTGATTTTAATTCAGAAAATATTGAAATAGAATTTAAGAAATATTTAACTGAAAAAGATTTAGGAATGGGGAAATTATTGCCAGCTTTTAGAATTTCTCTAACAGGCTTAGCGATGGGGCCATCTCTTTTTGATATTGCATCTCTTATAGGCAAAGAAGAAACAATTAATAGGATTGAAAAAGCAATAAAAACTTTAGCATAATGGCATTAATTACAGTTGAAGGAATTAGAGTATTTGCATATCACGGACATTTACCAGAAGAGGAGATTTTAGGAGGCCACTTTATAATTAATGTTTGGGTAGATGTTGATACCCTAGCAGTTGAGCAATCAGATGATTTAAATGATACTGTTGATTATGTAAGTATTATAGATATTGTTAAATCACAAATGGCACTAAGGGCCAAAATGATAGAGGTTCCTGCTAAAAGAATTGTAGATTCAATTTTGAAACTTAATAAAGTTAAAAAGGTAAAAGTAGAAGTTGAAAAAACACAACCTCCTATTGATGCTACTTTTGATAAAATTTCAGTTACACATCAAGCAGAGAATCAAGTTACATAATATAACGAATTAGTAGAACTTTTTTTATTCTAAGTAGTTGGCGAGATTTACTTTTTCTGAAATAATCGAATTAAGTTTTTGAATATCAACTCTACATTGCGACATAGCATCTCTGTCTCGCAGAGTGACTGTGTTATCTTCAAGAGTTTGATGGTCAACTGTTACGCAATAAGGAGTCCCTATAGCATCTTGTCGTCTATATCTTTTCCCAATTGAATCCTTTTCTTCGTACTGACAGTTGAAATTAGATTGTAATTTTTGCATTATCTCTCTTGCTTTTTGTGGCATACCATCTTTTTTCGTTAAAGGAAGAACTGCTGCTTTAATTGGAGCTAGAAAAGAAGGTATTTTTAAAACTATCCTACTTTCTCCATTTTCTAGTTCTTCTTCTTTAAATGAATTACTTAGTATTGTTAAAAACATTCTATCTAGTCCTATTGAGGTTTCGATCACATAAGGAACATAGCTTTTTTCTATTTCAGAATCAAAGTACTGTAGTTTTTTCCCAGAATGTTTTTGATGTGCTTTTAGATCAAAATCTGTCCTTGAGTGAATGCCTTCCAGTTCTTTAAACCCAAATGGGAATTTAAACTCAATGTCAGTAGCGGCATTTGCATAGTGAGCTAAGTTTTCATGATCATGAAAACGGTAATTTTCATCACCCAAATTTAAAGATGAATGCCACTTCATTCTTACATCTTTCCAATAATTATACCATTTTTCTTCTTCACCAGGTCGAATAAAAAATTGCATTTCCATTTGTTCAAATTCCCGCATTCGAAAAATAAATTGACGAGCAACAATCTCATTCCTAAATGCTTTACCAATTTGAGCAATACCAAATGGGACTTTCATTCTCGCAGTTTTTTGAACATTAAGAAAATTTACAAAAATTCCTTGAGCAGTTTCAGGTCTTAAGTATAAATCACTTGATGCATCTGCTGTTGCTCCCATCTGTGTTTTAAACATTAAGTTGAACTGTCTGACATCAGTCCAATTATTAGTTCCAGAAACTGGACATTTTATATCATTTTCTTCAATTATTTTTTTTAATTTTTCTAAATTATTAGAGTTAAGAGCAAGGTTCATTTCATTACTTATATCATCAATTTTTTTCTGTCTTTCAAGTACACGATTATTTGTTGAAATAAACTCTTCTTTATTAAAAGAATCTCCAAAGCGTTTAGCGGCCTTTAGACAATCTTTTGCAATTTTATCTTCAATTTTACTGATATGATCTTCAATTAACATATCAGCACGATATCGTTTTTTAGAATCTCTATTGTCAACTAATGGATCATTAAATGCATCTTTATGACCAGAGGCCTCCCAAGTTTTTGAGTGCATAAAAATTGATGAATCTATCCCTACAATATTTTCATGCATATTAACCATTGATTTCCACCAATATTGTTTAATATTATTCTTTAGCTCCACTCCATTTGGCCCATAATCATATGCGGCAGCTAAGCCATCATATATTTCTGAGGATTGAAAAACGTATCCGTATTCTTTACAATGTGAAATAATTTTTTTAAAAATGTCTTCATAGTTTGTCATACTACAAAAGTATAAATTATGTTATCAAATGCGTACTTTTGTTAAATGATTCAAATAGATGATACCATAATTTCTTTGGATGTATTTGAAAAGCATTTCGTTTGTGATTTAAATGCTTGCAAAGGGGCTTGCTGTGTTGAAGGAGATTCTGGTGCTCCAATCACAGATGTTGAGAACAAGCAAATAGAATCTTTAATTAATGATATAAAGCCATATATGCGATCGCAAGGAGTAGATCAAATTAATAAAAATGGTGTTGGTGTAATTGATATAGATGGTGATTTAACCACTTCATTAATTGATAACAAAGAGTGTTCCTTTGTAGTATATGATAATGGAATTGCAAAATGCTCTATTGAACATGCGTATTTAGATGGAAAGATTAATTTTAAAAAACCACTTTCTTGTAATTTATTCCCAATTAGAATAAAAGAATATGATGATTTTGATGCAATTAACTATGAAAAGATAGAAATTTGCGAACCCGCTTGCAATTGCGGTAGTAAACTAAAAATACCGCTATATGTTTTTCTTAAGGAACCTTTAATAAGAAAATACGGAAATGAATGGTATGAAAAATTAATTGAGGCAGCAAATTTACTAGATAATTAGTAGTATTATTTTTTTTTTATTAAGTTTGTTAAAATATATTCCTATGAAAAAATTTAATGTAGTACTTCTTTCTTTTTTAATATGTGGATCCAATTTGCTTGCTCAAAGCATTGGAGATAAAATTAAAACAAGATATAGTGAGATTTTTGGATCAAATGACAATCATTTTATGGTTAGGTTTAATCCTGTAAATTACGAAGAAGCATCAAATAGTTTAATTTTTAATCAAGAAAGTCAAACGAAAGAAGAACAATTCTTAAATAATATATCAATAGCTTATATATATAATGATAAATTAGTCTTTGGAATTTCTTCTTATAATTATACTTCTGATATTAGAAATGATGGTGAAGAGCCAATTATTGACGGACAATTTTTATTTGGAAGAACATTTTATGTTGAATACGATCTTTTTACTTCAATGATAAAAACTAATGAAAATCTACAGGCAATCTTAGATGATTTTTATGTAGCTATGCATGTGCCTTTTCGAAAAAATGATTTAGAGCATGATATTAGCCAGATGGATGCAATTAAGATTGGATTCGGACTAAGATATAATCTACTGAGTTTTGTGAATTTTGATGTTGGATATAATAGATACCTTAACACTGATATTAACGATGGGTTTAATAAAGGGATAACTCAATTTGGGCTTAGTTTCGTTTTTTAACTTCTATTTCTTAGATACTTAAATTCCACATAGAAAGTGCCAAATGGTATTACTGATGAAGCCAAAACTATAAGTTTTTTTCTGAAGCTCCAATCTTGATTTAATCCTAGATAAATTGCCAAAAATATGTAGGCTACAAATAACAATCCATGTGGCATACCTAATAATTTAACGACATAGTCATTACCATTTAAGTATTTAAATGGTACCCCAACAAAAAGTAAAAGTAAATAAGATGTCCCTTCTAAAAATGCAATAATTCTAAAAAGAGTTATGATTTTTTTATTTAAATGCACTCTCACCTGTTATATCATGCCCAGTTATTAACAGATGAATGTCATGTGTTCCCTCATAAGTTACGACGGATTCTAAATTCATCATATGTCTCATGATTGAGTATTCTCCTGTTATTCCCATGCCACCTAAAATTTGTCTTGCCTCCCTAGCTATTTTAAGCGCCATATCAACATTATTTCTTTTACACATAGAAATTTGTCCAGTAGTTGCTCTGCCTTCATTTCGTAAGACACCTAGCCTCCACGTTAAGAATTGTGCTTTTGTGATTTCTGTAATCATCTCAGCTAATTTCTTTTGTTGTAACTGAAAAGATGCAATTGGTTTCCCAAACTGAATTCTCTCTTTTGAATATCTTAGTGCTGTGTCGTAACAATCCATTGCTGTTCCAATTGTTCCCCATGCAATTCCATATCTAGCTGAATCCAAACATGATAATGGTGCTCCTAGACCATCTCTATGTGGCAAGATATTTTCTTTTGGGATTTTCACATTATCAAAAACTAATTCTCCAGTCGATGATGCTCGTAGACTCCATTTATTATGAGTTTCTGGAGTCGTAAAGCCATCCATCCCTCTTTCAACAATAAGTCCTTTAATTCTACCATCTTCATTTTTTGCCCAAACAACAGCTATGTCAGCAAACGGGGAGTTAGAAATCCACATTTTAGCTCCATTCAGAAGATAATAATCTCCCATATCTTTGATATTAGTTGTCATGCCTCCAGGATTTGAACCATGGTCTGGTTCTGTAAGACCAAAACAACCCATTAATTCTCCAGTAGCTAGTTTGGGTAAGTATTTAATTTTTTGTTCTTCACTTCCGTATTTCCATATTGGAAACATAACTAATGAAGATTGTACTGAAGCTGTTGATCGTACACCGCTATCACCTCTTTCTAATTCTTGCATTATTAAACCATATGAAATTTGATCTAATTCAGGGCCTCCATATTTCGAAGGTATATAGGGCCCAAAAGCGCCAATTTCACCTAAACCTTTAATAATTTGATTTGGGAATTCTGCTTTTTGACAAGCTTCTTCAATAATTGGAGAAATATCTTTTTTTACCCATTCTCTAGCAGCATCTCTTATTAACTTATGCTCTTCAGATAAAAGTTCATCCATCAAAAAATAATCCGGAGCTTGATATAAATCTTGTGACATTTTTTTTTTACAAAAGTAATTTTTTTAAATCAAATAATAATATCATAAACTATCTTTGTTATAAGAAACTGAATTTTGCCAATTTTTAATTTAACATATAATCAAGATATTTTTTTTGTTTTAATTACTATATCTTTTCTGCTGATTGCAATTCTTAAAGGGATGTACTGGAAACATGCTAAATTATTGTTTATGGGTGTATTTGCAAGAAGATATTCTAACCAATTTTTAAGAGAAGAAAATGTATTTACAGAGAGAGTCAATATATTAACATCATTAATAATGTTGATTAATTTCACACTTATTTTTGTGAAATTATTGATGAAAGATGACATAAGTTCTATCCTAATTGTTTTTACTTCAATTGGCTCTTATTTTTTAGGTAGAATACTAATTATTAGAATGTTAGGCTCATTATTTCATCTTGAAGAGGTTTCGAAGTTAGCAGTTTTTTTCTCATTATTGTTTGATAAAACACTTGGATTTCTTATTTCACCACTAGTATTATGTATTTATTTTTTCGCATTTGATATTTCCCATATATTTATTTTAACTGTTTTGTTTATTTCTTCGATACTGTTACTTTTGAAAATTGCATGGCTCTGGTGGATTGGCGCCAACTCTTTTGGTTTGTCTAAGTTTTATATTTTTTTGTATCTTTGCTTGCTCGAAATTTCTCCTATATTACTATTTGTGAAGGAGGTTTTTTATTAAAAAAATATAAAGATGCCTACACAAAATAAGAAAGTTAAAACTATACTAATTTCCCAGCCTGAACCTGAAGGTAAATCTCCTTATATTTCATTAGCTAAAAAGCATAAAGTAAAAATTGATTTTAAACCTTTCATGCATGTTTCTGAAATAACAGCTATGGAATTTAAAGAACAAAAAATTTCTATATTAAATCACGACGCTGTTATTTTTACATCAAAAAATGCTATGGATCATTATTTTGGCATGATGGAAAAACTTAGGTTAAGAATACCTGATTTTATTAAATATTTTTGTGTCTCTGAAGTTATTGCACATTATCTTCAAAATTTTATTACTTATAGGAAACGTAAAATATTTACAGGTGAACAATCCTTAGCTAGCTTAATTCCAGTGATGCAAAAGCATAAAGAATCTAAATTTATTTTTCCGTGTTCTGATTTATTAAAAAACAAAAAAAATATTGCTTTGGAAGAAAGTGGTTTGAATTATACAAAAGCTCAAATGTACAAGGTATGTTGTTCAGATTTATCAGATTTATCAGATGTAAAGTACGATATATTAGTTTTTTTTAGTCCAACAGGCATTAAGTCATTGCTTGAAAACTTTCCAGAGTTTGAACAAAATGACACAAGATTAGCTGTATTTGGTCCAACGACAGTAAAATCAGTTGAAGATAATGGCCTAAGGATTGATATAGAAGCACCAAGTAAAAAAGCACCATCAATGCTGATGGCTTTAGATCAATATATTAAAGTCGCTAATAAAAGAGTTAGAAAGTAGAGTGTAATTTAGAATTAGAAGGTAATGTGTTATGTTTAGATTCCCAAAAAATCAAAAACTTTGTAATAACACTGATATTGATGAATTATTTGATCAAGGGACTTCAATATCTCTACATCCATTTAGAATAGTATGGGTTTATAACGAAAACATAGAAGATGGGTTGATACAATCTTTGATTGTTGTACCAAAAAAAAGAATTAAATTAGCTGTTCAAAGAAATACAATAAAAAGGTGTATAAGGCAATCATATCGAACTAGAAAATTTAAGTTAGAAGAACACTTGAAAAATCAGCAAAAACAAATTAATTTTGCAATAATTTATAATGCTCATAAAGTACTATGTTTTAAAGATATCGATTTAAAAATAAATCTTATGATAAATCGTTTAATTAAAACTTTATGAACCAAATTTTAACTTTTACTATAAAATTATTAATTGTTTTTTACAAAAAATCTATTTCTCCATTACTACCAAGAAGTTGTAGATATAGCCCAACTTGCTCTCAATATTCTTTAGATGTGATTAATAAATTTGGTTTGTTGAAAGGATTAAAACTATCATTTAAAAGAATATTAAGTTGTCACCCATGGGGGGGGCATGGACACGATCCAATACCATAATAATATGAATAAAAAAATTAAACTCACAATTTTAGCATTGTGTTTGACGGTAACATCTTTTATGTCAGTCAGTTTTGTTGACAACTATTTTGAAATCGCTAAGCATTTAGATATTTTCACAACACTTTATAAAGAATTAAATACATTTTACGTAGATGAAACAATTCCTGGAGATTTAATGAAAAAAGGCATTGATGAAATGCTTAAGTCACTTGATCCTTACACAACGTATATTCCAGAAACGGAAATTGAAGATTTTAAATTTATGACAACTGGTCAATATGGTGGAATAGGCGCAATGATTACTACAATGGATGATTATGTTATTATTTCTGAGCCATATGAGGGGTTCCCGGCTCAGAAATCAGGCTTAATGGCTGGAGATAAGATACTTGAGATAAATGGTTTAAGTGCTAAATCTAAGACTACAGAAGAAGTCAGTAAAATTCTCAAAGGACAACCCAATACCTCGGTCAACTTATTAATTGAAAGAAAGAACAATAGTACTCCTTTCGAAGTTACATTTAATCGAGAGAAAGTTTCAGTGCCAAGTATTCCATATTCTGGTTTTGTAGATGATGGTATTGGTTACATCCGACTTCGTTCATTTACTAGAAATTGTGCTTTAGAGCTCAAAAACTCAATACTAGAACTAAAGAAAAATCAAAATTTAAC
>ERZ1047821.113-NODE-113-length-73653-cov-15.411193_pt1 | contig 73653 bp, 64 predicted proteins | sample MGYA00383096_ERZ1047821 | MGnify/ENA primary metagenome ERZ1047821 (study PRJEB29581, sample SAMEA5548366) | metagenome | biome: marine; feature: coastal; material: water | depth 25 m | study: Short-term variability in the microbial, nano- and picoplankton... | reverse complement strand
GGTCACCGCAGGAACAACAGCCATCGCCAAATTTGACCAGATGATGCCAGTTAACGCATCAATTTAAGAGCTTTGATGACGCCGTATCTACCAAGCTCAAGAAAGCTTTAAGTATCAAGTGCGATAAAAGCCATTCAGGCCCTTTGAGTTATTACCTTTTCACAATTTAGCATCAAAAAGCTTCACAAAAACATCGAGCTATGGAGGTGTTTTAACAACTGGGGACTGTCCAGAAATCCCTCTAACAAAATATGATCCAACAATCCCCAAACTAATCAGACCTACGACAGTGAATAATATAGCCAAATTTAGCCCGACACCGCTAAGTTGGTCTATTATGCCGAATTGGACCTCAAGTAAGCCCAATATTACCAAAACTAGCAGAACTAGAATGAACCCAAAGGCACGCAACCCCTGCCAAGCAATGCGAAGAACTGCGATCCACACAGCAAAAATAGTAAAAGCGACTAGAAGTCGGACACTCAACGGAGCATCAGATGCAATTACCCAGGTGGTAAGAGTGTATTTGGACGGATTCACCGTAGCAAAAACCAAAAACATTACGAGAAGAGTTCGCAAAACCACGCTTGAAAAAGGAAGCTTCTTCCTTACCTGTGCGTAGCTCATTTTGGGTCTGCTAAGATACTCAGGTATGTCAGGCGCTGTAGCTCCGTGCGGCTCGCATCAACCTCTGCCCGTTTATTTGCAACGTCTATCCAAGGTGAAATCACGCCATTTATGTCGCCCTCAAGGGTGGAGAGTGTGGCTGCAGCGGCCGTTAAGTTGCCCATGCGTATGTTCTCGTCAGCTGATAACAACACTTCTATATTATTTTGAGACTGCTCGTCAAAACCCAGCATTTGGTTAACAACATTTCCCAAACGACTCGTCAGATCCAATTGCGAAGAGACATAAGTTTTCCAAGCATCGGTTAATTCTGAATTTGTAGGCACGCCAGACTCCGCTGTATCAATCAATCGATCAAGAATAAGACTGATGTCACTGATATCGTTTGTGGCCTTCATTGCTACTGCAAGCTCGTATGCGTACGGCTGAGATGTCTCAAGGACTCGATCAAGTAAATTCATTGAAACCAACAGTAACGCATCGTCTTGCATGCTCAAAACAATGTCCGGTCCCGTTTGAGTGGGAACGACGGAGGCTGCAATCTCCATCGAAGATTCAGGAACCTCACCAAGTTTTTTATCGACCCAAGACGTATAACCAACCGCAATAGCCGCACAGCAAAGGGCTGTTACAGAGATAATTCTTGAAAGTTGATCTGACTGCGCTTTTCGAGCCTTTGTAGCCGGTGCAACCGACGCAGCTTTTGCGGCTGTGGTCGAAACTTCAACTTTCTTTTTATTTGAAGTGCTTTCTGCGATCTCATCTTTCTTACGTTTTGATGATGTCTTTTTCGTTACCACTGCCTCTGTAGGATTATCCGCTTTGGCAGCCTTGGCAGCTTGTGTCATTCCTTTTAAACCCGCCATTTTACTTTACCTCTTTTTTGATCTGTTTGAATAATGCTAGAGTTTCGGCCTTAGCTTTCATGTACTTCAAATTTTGCGGTAGTTCGCTGACCGTTTTACCTGCTATGTCAGGTTGCCAGACCGCTTTTCTGTAGTGTAGCCGTGCTGATGCGATCAGCAGGTCTGGGCACGTCTCCGCAACAAATTCATGCAGATCGTCGCCGTCAGAACTTGCATCAGCTGGAATCGCATTCAAGACGGCTATTGCACTCTTGGAATTCTCGATCTCAGGCCAGGTGTCTTCCAGTCCGTCAAGGTACTTGGGTTCAGGTCGTATTGGTGTAATGATCAAGTCCGATCGTTCTACCACTGCTGTTAAAATGGGGTCGTGACGCCTCGGTGGAGTGTCAATAATAACGTACTGGATTTTCTCATCTCGCGCCACATCAAGTTTATTATCGAGATCGTCCAGCGTTGCAGGGATTACAAAAGGCGTTTCAGATTCTCGCCGCATTGCCCACTTTAAGCAGGTCTGCTGAGGATCCATGTCAAAAATCACCGCCTTACCTTCATTTTCATTAAATAAGACTGCAAGGTTCTGGGATAGCTGCGTTTTCCCAATTCCGCCCTTTGTTGAGATCATTCCTATTATTTTCATTTGGTGACCAACATATTTAAAATATCGCCTTTTTTACTGTCACTCTTTAGTTTTCGCATTCTCAAGACTGTCGTTGTGACCTTCACTTTTGAGGTTCTTAGAATTGTTTTCTTATTTCGTATTGTTAAGAAGGCGATTGAGTGCGGCATATACCCTTTGAAACAGACCCAATTCCTTAGTAGAAAGGTGTTCGACTTCAACCACATTGAAGTTAACTCTTTTATATCGCGAAACCTCAGTTGTTACTGCACTGATCGGCTCACACAAACTTTCGTACTTTAGCCCATGTCCGAAGAGTTTTGCCTCGCTCAAAGGAAACGAACCAGCAAAAAATGTCCGCTCTCTTTCTAAGCGAATAATAGGCAGTGGAATTTCAAGCAGATTGATTGTGCCATCGTATTTAGTTAAGAACAGTGGTTTCTTACCCGGGGCTGTCGATACAAAGCCTAGAGCCGCATTCCCTAGTTTAGTGGCAGTTAATGAGCCTTCGTTGTCTGTAACGACAATTTCAACTTGAGGCGTTAGTTTATATAATTTTAACGCAAGGTCGACGATATGCCTAACGTCAGACGATACGGCGATGATGGGTCTGTCTTTCAGTGTATGTAGATCACCCAATGACCGGATTGAACTGTTTGGTGACGATATCATCGCCAAACAAACGGCGACACCTGCATCAGACCTATAAATCCCATTCTCATCTTTAAATTGGTTGACCGAAGCTGGCAGCAAAGCAACTGATAATGGATTTCGATTGAGGTTATCCATAACCTCAGAATAAGAACCTACCTCAATCTGCGGATTGAATACGGCACCATATTGACTTTGGTGCATGTTGTACCAATCCGTCAACCATGGCGCATCACCCGTGGGAACAAAAACTGTGTTAATACCAACTGAAGATTTAGACTGCGCGTTTACTTCAGAATTTACGAGCGAACCTATAATCATGATGGTGAATAAAACTATTTCTTTTAAGTACATTTTAAGATTTCCTTATCTATTCGATCTTATCAAACCGAACGGCTGTTCCAACTGCCGAGAGACGTATTAGTCGCGAGCCTGTTTTCTCGACACCACGAGTTGTGTGGATACGAACATTTAAAACAGCATCCGCTCCTAAACTTCTTGCCTTGGTTTTGAGGGCCTCAGTGATCGGTGTCATTGCCAGCTCCAATGCACCTTTGTTATGAATAGGCTTCGTCCTTATAAAATTTACCAATCCGACAAAAAGACCACTTTCTTCTCGGTCAACTGTGACCATGTCGGCTGCAATGATCTGAACAACGGTAGATGGTTTGCCAATGATGTGAGCCTGTTGCGATACAATGATGTCATTCTCACCTATATCCTCATCTGCGAATTGCACAAAAAGCTGGCTCATTGTTTCATCTCTAGGAGAATAAGAGCACTTTGGATTATCGTGACCGCAAGTACTGATAGGAAAATAGCCAAAGCGCCCAAATTGCGAATTTGTTGTCCGGAGCGCACAATTTTTTGACAAACCAGCAAGCTAATCGCAGCTACGCTTAACCCTGAAAAAAACATCTTTGCGAATACCCATGTCCAATTGCTTGGATGGTAAGCACCTCTAAAAATGTCCTCTACGACAAATGCCATCACGAGCCCGAGAGGCATGTTTGTTGCAAGCGTAATTGCACTACCCAGCATATAAAGGCTGATTACAATTGCAAAAATAAATAAGCAAATACTGGAAATCGTGATTGCAAATAGTAACCCTAAACTGCGATAACGACGAATTGGTACCTGAATTTGTGCCAAGGCAAGCGTTGACCCGTTAAGCTGTTTCTGGAGTAAGTCGCTTGTAGCCAGAGAGCTACTTCGAGCAGCTATTAATATCCCAACAATCAAAGGAATTGAAAAACGGTAAAATCCATCGCCTAATTCTGCAGCAATTCGCTCTAAAGTTGCGTCTAAAATTATTTGTGAAAATGGGTAACGCGCCACGGAGACATATCCTAAAGTAAACGAAATAAGACCGCAGGCTGTACCAACATAAAGCAATGTTGTCGGTGACAAAAAATGGCTCCATAGGTCCCTAACAAAGAACTCCCAAAGCCAGTTTTTCTTTCTCTTTCCCTCAAGAGAGACAGGGAGTGCCTTTACATTTTTGTTCGCAGTTTGATCGCTTAACCGAGCAAGTTCCCAAGCAATACCCTTTTCGCCCTCATCTACAGTGGATAGAATTCCCTTTTTGAGGAAATAGAAACTCATAGATTTATCTAAAAAAATACGCGGATGATGAGTGGTTATTACTACATGCATGCCAACAGCACAAAGGCTGTCGATTAAATCTAATAAATCCTGGCTTCGTCGAGGATCAAGGCCCGCATTTGGTTCATCCATGAGACATACTCGAGAACCATTTAGGAGGCTCCTAACAATAGCTACTCGTTGCTGCTGCCCCCCCGACAAGGTGTTTGGCATTGCACTCGCGTCGATACCGTCCAGCAAACGATACATAATCTCACGATCAATGTCACAGGTGCCAGTCATTGATGCAGTAACGATGTCAAGATTCTCTTGGACTGTAAGGTCGTCGTAGAGGGCCGATGTCTGCAAAACAAGACTACAAAAGGGACGCTGTAAGTCATCAAACGTACAAAAATCACCATTTGCAAAAGCAATGTCAGCATGAAATTTCAGCCCAGCCTCGCGGCCTACCCCACTGATTGCCATTAAAAGCGAGGTTTTCCCGCTACCGCTTGCACCAACAATAACTGAGCAATCACCAGGTCTGAACGCCAGGCATTCGGCTTTAACAACCGCTTCGGAACCACGCGTGACGGCAATGTTTTTCAAAACAGTCATCCGACCACACCTTGCTCAATCTCGTAAATGGTGCTGGGTGGGAACCAACTAACGGCTCGTGCTCTTTCCATAATAATTAGAATACCGTCACTGCGGACGGTATGAGGCAGGAACTCATTTCGGACAACACCTAGAATAACCGGGTGAGTTGTACCGCCGTGTGAGACCAGGTCATGACCCAAATCCAAAATATCGCGGAACGCATCGATCGCCCCAGATTGCAAGTCAACTTCAGCGGGATAATCAGATGCCGCCAACGTAAATATTACGTTTTGAACATATTGATCGGTTAAGGCTTTAGCTAATTGCGTTATATTCTTATCATCAAGAATGTTTGTTATAACGTCTCCAAACAAACTGATTACGCGTGGATCAAAAATGAAGCTGTCCACAGCTTCTGTAAGAGGTAACGTCGAGAAATGCCCTTTTAAAAAATCAAGGCCATAGTTTTCGGATGCATCCGCTAACACTATAGCCATGGCTTCTAACAAACGCGATTTAAAGATAAACGTAAGTTCTGCCATCACCTTTGGGTTAATTTCTTGCCCAATATAATCAGCAAGAGCACTCTGAGATTGTCGAAATTTTTCTTCTTGTAGCGATACGTTTAGCGCCTCCACAAAAAGTGCACGCAACTCATAGGACATATTAGAATTGGACAAAATTCCTTCATTTTTAGTAAACGCACTGGCAATTCCCCGCGAAAGTTCCATGCCAATTTTTTTAAGATCTTTCATTTCCTGCATGGACAAAAATTGGCGTAAAGACGGTCTAGCCAGAACCATTACACAGTCACACTTTGCGTCTGTTGAAAGTATACTAATGCGTGTTTCAAAAGAGCTTGAATGCACACGCCCAATTCGTGTGTATTGGTTTTCCTTAAGAAGGTAGAGATTTGGATCAACTTTTGCTGAATCCAGTGGTGGCAGATACACAACATCCATGCTTAAAGAAGTCATGGCTGGTGACAAGCATATCCCAAACCAAAGCGCGCCAGCCAACATTGACGCTGACAAGAACTTTGGAAACTGCCTTATGAAATATTGCATTAGAACGATAGCCTCGTTCCAGATTGTTCGCGCCTTCTGATTTCAATTACCAAAAACAAAATCAGAAACGCCCAGAAGTTAAGCCAGTGTAAGACCCAAAGGAAAAGTAAAACCGTAAACAAGGTTGATGCACAGAAATAAAAAACCACCAAGCAGTGAGCGGCTATCCCTCGCAGCGCCGCCAGCGAACGCCACCCGAGTATTGCTACTGCAGTGTTAAATAACATTCCAGCTGAGAGCAATGCGAACAAACTCAAATTTAGTGCCGTCGCTTGCACGTTTTGTAAGCTTGTAACTATAATATTCAAATTAATGAAAAACATTTCATAGGCACGCGCCTGATGCCATAATCCATTAACTTTCCAAATCTCAGAAATGGTTGCCCTCTCGAGAATACCGCCGTATCCAAGTAAAATCAGGCCTAATATGACACCTGAGGAAGAGGCTAAAAGATAACAAACCTGAATGGAAAACATTGGTCTGTCTTGCAGCCAGTCAGTCGTCGCGGTCACAGCGTGGCGCATTCCGATGGGTGCTGCGAGGCAGATTATAGCATTCTCCAGAACAACGCTTGCAAAAGCCACCTGTGGGTCACTCCGTTGCGGCGGCGGGCAGACGCTCTTCGAACATTTTCTCTATGAGAGCTTCCAACTCAACCAATTTGGTCAGTTCGAGTTCTTCCAGTTTTTCCAGTCTTTCCATCAGTTCGATTTCTTTTAAGCGCGCTTCGCGGGCGTCTTCCGCCGCCGCTTCAAGACGAGCTGACTTCTTTAACGCGTGGTGCACCGGATCAAAAACAAGCGTGGCCCCAGGTATTGGAAGTATACCAATTTTAACAGCTTTGACATCGATTTCATCGGATATTTCCCCTGCCTTTAAGAGACCTTTTAGCAAAAATCTTTCTACGAACATCAATCGAACGGATTCTCCCTTAACATGCTCTTCAATCTCAAAAATAGCTTCATCTCTTTCTGCGTCAGTCAAGCGATGAGTATGTTCGAAATCAAACGAAATGTGCGGAAAGAGTTCTAATCCTACTTCGATATCAGTTAAGACAAATCCCGTCATCTCAACCAAATCTAAAAATTCATGTGCTTCTCCGTTGTGTATTGATGCCACAAACTTTTTCATCAACTTCAATGGATACGTGGGAATTTCTAGCAATGCGTTACCGGCAAATGAAATTGTATCTGTTACGTGGCCGAAGATTGCCTTTGATGACGCCACTGTTCCGTCTGCAACCCACACAACGCCGTTAGATATATACGCTACAGAAGGATCAATTGCCTCGCGCTTTGTGAAACCGACTCCACCCTCCACAGTCGCGTAAAGTGACTGGATCGGCACCATCACAAGGTTATATCCGGCGGGCAAAAAACCGGATTGGGCGGCTTTGTCTTCGCTTGCGGCGTGTGCAGTCGTGGATATCAGGTGTGATGCTAAAACAAAAAATAGCATCGTACTTAGGCCCTTCATTATATCTCTCCTCGCGAAGCATACTGCGGATACTGACGCCGCTGTTTTGATTTAAGGTCATCGATAATTCGCGAGACGAATGTCTGGCGTCGTTGATGAATAGTGGCCAAAGATCGCGAAAGCGCTGCTTTGTCTGCACGGCTTAGATCTGTTCGGTGGGCAACAGTAATAATATCTGGTGTTGAAGAAGATTTACTTTTCTCAATACCCCCCAAAAACGAAGGTGTTTCCGATGCGGTAAGAAAGCTAAAAGAATTCGACTTCTCACCACTCAGAGCAGATGCTGAAAGTATTGAGATTATGATTGCGGACCATAGACCTATATTTGTAGAACGGTTCATGTCGTCGTACCCCCCAAGGTCCAATTTTATCGAGTAAATTGATCTGTTAAATCCGCAGTGGGGATTTAAACAAAAATGCACCGCGCCAACATCTCTAATATAACTTAGTTATATCTTTAACTTATTATTATTAAATTAGTTCGATATAAGTATGCCAAAATTATAATTTTTTCATGCCATTAATATGCGGAAGCGTTTTCAACGCCCAACATCGTCAGAGTCTATTTGTCCACTCAGCCTTGCTCGTATTGCGGAGAATGAGAGCCCTATTGCCAACGTGCTTGCCACTACCGCAAGCCCCATAATTTCGACCACGGGCGCACTTACCAGCCGAACCAATCCGATATCGATAAGCATGTAGCTGAAAAGCGCAAAAAACGTGAAGGTTAAAAATATGCCAACAAACTTCATAGCCCTCCAAGTGCTACGGAAAATGAAGACGTAAACTCCGAGCAATGCAACCCCAACAACAGAGACTATAACTTTATTGGACCCAGCTGAACTTGCCCAATTAACAAATGATATGCCTGAAGGATTGTACGTCGCAAAAACGATAAATAGAGTGAAAAGCCATCTCTGAAGAATGTTAACTGGACCGAACATGATTAAATCGGTTCCTGTCGCACCAGATCCGAAAAAGATGACTTCGAAATCGAAACTGTTCCAGTAAATGGGTATGTCAGCTGTGCCGACAAAACCATCAAAAGAACAATCGAGCCCGAAACGAGAGCTGAAAGCGCCATGTGGACTAATATGCTTGGCCCACGTACGAACCAACCAGTTACTACTGAGAGTAACAATCCTACGATAAGCATTTGGAAAATAGCTCCAGCAACAACTGCATTAGGCGTTGCAGATAGCCGTGTTGCGCGTTGCTGATTGATCTCGTCAACAAATTCTAGGCTTCGTATTGCGCTTGCATCATCAAGGCTGGCAAAGGCTTTTCGAACGCTTAGGTCTAATTCCATTATACCCCCGGCTATTAGCGCCTCCGTGTTACCAGCTTCCTGTCGTGGCCACTCTTTCGTCAAAACGGTGTCAATGTATGTATCCACTGCCGCCAGAAACTGTGTTTGGTCGCCTGAGATAAATTGCGCCTCAGCACGAAGGCGATCAACCAGCGATGCTTCCAATAGAACCGCGCGCCGCGTCTCGTTGAAATGATCAAAACCAAATAGCACTAAAAAGCCAAGGACGACCGCATAAATTTCTGCTGCTATGCCAGCTTTTGTCTGTCCAACTGTACTGGTAGTGCCGATGAAATTACCAAACAGGACCCGGAAAAATAATGCCCCCAGGCCCGCGATAAGTGAAATTGGCACAACCAATAATATAAAGGCCTCGTCAAAATTTAACGACGCAACCCAATTTACGTATGAAGCCGATTGCAAACTCTACCCTCCTCCAGGCCTTGCTCCAAGAGCTTAGGAAATTACATTAAAAAATTAGTCAGTCTCAATGAACAGACTGCATCAAACTCAAATCTTTCACTGCCACAAAACGTGTCCAATAGTGCATTATCATCGGTCACAATGACGACCGCTTTTGTCGCGTTAAGTTTGCCGTATCCCAAAGGTGAGAATCCACTGCACCACGCTGAGCCGTCGTCTCCACCTCGAGAAACTTTATGGAGTTTCACAGCTTCCACAGCACCGTCCTTCGTTTAGGCACTGTCAACAAAGTGCACTGGTATAATCTAGCTGAAGTCTGTTGAGGAAATTCGATATAAGTGTTTTAAAAATGTGCAATTATCATTCTTAAACATCATGAGCCGATATTGGCGCGTCGATGTCAATCACTTTGGCTACAACAGCAAAAAAACAATAAAAGGTTACAAAATGCTCTACGGTACGGTCCAACAACCCATTTAGTCAGTCTGTAAAATATTTTTTAAGGTAATTTTACCACTGATACGTTCATTCTTTTTGCTTCACTTCATGCGATAACACTGAAGTTATAGATAAGTTTGACTAATTTTTTCATTTATAATTAAAGATACTCAATAAATTTTGTAAATTGTCTCAGGATGTCATGGTACTTTTGGAACATGTTAGGGACTTATCTTTTAAAGATGGTAATACCTTAACGTTTTGGATTTGATGGAAATTTTCATAATGTTCAGTAGCGATAAGAAATATGGATTACATAAAAATTGAGCTGGGCCGGACAACATAGATCATCTTTATTTCAACTTCTGGGTGTTTCGGTATGTAGTTTTCCAGACAGATACTCGTCTATAGCGCAGGAATACCGAATACTTTTCCCAACCCAAAATCGCTACACAAGCAAGTGTCAAAATACACTTTGCTGGCTAAACGCCGGAACAACATGCATTTCGCGAGCGCATCACGTTTTTACTGTTTCCTTGGCTTCTTTTTTGTTAAGCCGAAAATGTAACGGAAAAATCCATTAATATTGAAATCGAGACTCCGATGAAATAACCGCACAAAACATTACGTGATAGCGCACGTACCCTTGTAAGCTTCAATCAATCGAGGAAAGCAAACCAAGATCTGTTGTTAGGTTACGAACGCCATGGGCATGACTTTGCTGGAACGGGTTGTCGTTTAACCACGCATCAACTGAAAAAATGTCGAGCTTAACAACATTCGGTCGCACACTCCACGTAACTTGAAACGGCGAACCTTTCTCGTTGTAACCAGGTCCTGTTGTTGAACCAGAATAAACGATTGGCGAACCCAAGTCTTTCGGCAAATTAGGCGCTTTTTTATAGCCATCTATCTCATTGATCTGAGTCATTTTGACAAAGTCTTCCCCACCGTCGCTTACTAATACACCTACGACTGCTTCGACTCGAAGCTGCGGGTTTGCAACTGAACCATGTAAACAAGTATCAAGGGTTGGCCCAGCCGTTGCATCCGCCGTTGAATAGACAAAATGCACCTCAATCGTGTCGCCAGGCCGTAAGTCGCCGTGCTCGCTTTTGCCTACTGTTATGTCAATACTTTTAATCTCCGACGCAGATAAATCTCCATCATATTTAAAGCCTGTCCCGTAGCCGTGACCGTCACCATTCCCCGCAAATTTAGTGAACGAACCACCCCTGTGCTCTGCGCTTTCATGAAAATGGATATCGCAGATTGACATGTCAGCGACGACTGGGGCCTCACCAAAAACACGACGGTTCTTACCGGCACGCTGATTTAGGTCGCGAGGGGATTGTGGACCGTACCCCATGTTGAGCGTCGCAGCCTTTAACGCAGCACGCTGATCGGCTATGATTTCATCGGAGACTGCATGACTTTCCGCTTGAAGAGACGTTACCGTCATAAGCAGCGCGCAAAAAGCAGTGGCACTGCTCTTGTGAAATTGCATCAACGCATTATCCTTTTTTAATTAGTTTACTAAAAGCGGAAAGGAAATTCCTAGTAATAAAATTACTTCCATCATCTCAATACTTTTGCAATAAAAATAGTCGTACTTTATTAAAAAAAGTTGGGTATTGGAGATTTTTATCGTATTTCGGTAACTCATATTTTTATAAGGCAATAAAAATATCAACCATATTTTTCTGATAAAATTCATATCGATATCTAGCTAAAATACAGATCAACAGACCACGATATTTATCAAAATTTCGGGAAAAGTATTCGGTAGCTATATGTCGATACCTTGTTACATATTAGTCAAAGTGTCTCCCACAGCTTCAATTCGATACAAACCAAAATTTCAGTACGTAACATTCCTACGTTTTTTCTGTTAAATGGCACAGGTGAAGCAAGCCTTACGGCGTTTTGTTGCTCTCATTGCAATAAGCCTCAATCATTGGCCTTAGGGCGACCCGCGCATTTAACTTCGCACACATCAGGTACGTACCACCGATCTTACGATGTAAAAACAGTATTGCAGCAGGAGGAATGTGCGCAAGCTCGCGGTCTTTTCCGAGCGCAAACCCCCAGTCACGCATACGTTCGAGCAAGTTGCTGCGGCCAAAATCAAAAGGCTGGTCCTGCCGCAAAGGAGCCATAGCTTCGTTGAACATTGACGTGATCAGGTTCTGGTGATGAGGAGCGATATTAGAATTCAAATAACCGATGCGCAACATCGCATCCCTTGTCGCATCTACCCCTCCTGATAAGGCGACCCGCGCTAGGGCGCGTAAATCCGCAGCAAGCTCAGACGTAATAGGTTGCACTGCTCCAAAATCCAAAAGGACGATGCATCCGGTTTTTGGATCATACCTGTAATTGGCCAGGTTTGGGTCCGTTTGCATCGCTCCAAAAACAAACAATTCACGCAGGACCAGGTCGATTAGGGCCGCTGCCATTTGGTCGCGAACTTTTTGGGGTGCATCATACAAGCACTCTAGTGGCTCACTTTCTATATAGCTCATCGCTAAAACTTGCGGCGTGCAGAGTTCCGTATGTCGATGTGGCAAAACAAAGTTTTTAGATCCTGCCAAAAATCTGCCGAACTGTTTCAGGTGTCGCGCTTCAGCCTCATAGTCGGCTTCAACATGCAGTTGTCTTTTGGCCTCCGCCATTAACGGAGAGATATCAATGTCGCTGGGCATCACACGAGGCAAACGCAGCAAAGCAGCCATGTTATCCACATCACTATTGATACTCGCCCTTACGCCCGGATATTGGACTTTTACAGCTAAGTCGCAACCGTCATGTGTCCTTGCACGATGGACCTGTCCGATTGACGCTGCTGCGAACGGGCGAACGTCAAAACGAGCAAAACGTTTGTACCAGCCCACACCCCACTCTGCATTCAAAACGGTCTGCAACTGCTTGGGTGGCATATGGCGAGCATCCTTGCGCATCTGTGCAAGGATGGTAGTCAATTCTTCAGGTAGCATCACACCACTATCCATTGACAGCATTTGCCCAAGCTTCAGTGCCGCGCCACGCAAATGCGAAAGTTCGTTGGTCAGGCGACGCGTGTTGGCTGGGGTGAGCAAAAGTTGCGCCATATCTAAACGTTTGCCTTGCGCAAGTGCTCCCAATCCACCAGCAGCGACATTACCCATGATACCAGACGCCATTCCACCGAGCCTAAGCAAACGTCCTAGACGACCAGAAGGTACGGCTACTCCATTGTCATCGTGATCTGGTGGCAAAGAATGCTCCATTTTAGATGCAAACCAATGGATTATTGCAAACACACATGTCGCAGATTACGGTTGAAAGCTGCTCGTCTGGTTCAATGGATAAAATCACGTTCACAATTCGGCTTACACCTCGAAATTTAAAAAGGACGGCCAGCCAACAATTTATCCAAGATTTAATCACGAAGCTAAAGACACCAAAATGTCTTGACACTAGGGTCCTCCACCCACCGTGCGCAAACAAGTAGACAGCTGGTAGCAAAAACCAAATAGTGCGCGTTCGACAGAACAAAAATAATCAACCCAGACCTACGAACCGATGCAGCCCATAATTCTTTTGCGCTTAAGGTGCCCAACATCTGAAAATGATTGCTCAATTACGATGAAAAATCTCTCTGAAGTTATATATCTCATACATATTAAATAGATCGGCGCTAATGCAAATCAATATCCACTTTGACACAGATAGATTTTGAGTAGCTCTGTCTGACGGGTCTAATTTGATTGTGAGTGCATGATTAGCCCTGTTTCCATTGTTATAAGGGTTTCAGGCGATAGCCCAGTGCGCTGTGTGACCTATTTGTGTTGCAGTATTTTCTCCATTTTCAATAATGATTTGGGCTTCTCGCAGGTTGTAAAAGATCTCGTCATTTCCGAGCTCATCTCTCATACGGCCATTTTAGCTTTTGCAACATCCATTCTCCCAAGGCGACACTGGCTCCGATGTATGCCGTCTTGGTCCCGACAGCGGTGACTCAATCTCTCACGGCCAATGCAATTAATTTGGGGCCATTATTTGATTGTATGAAGCCGAGCACCCCGCGCAGAATAAACAAGTCCGTAAGAGCGTCGATGTCTTCGGCCGAGTTCAGCTTTCTCTTCACTATGATAGCCCAGCATTCACGATTGAACTCAAGTATGATGCTCAAAGTCGGGAAGGTCTTTCCTTCATCGGTGTAACAATCAACGAGGTCATAAGACCACACATGATTGCGATGCTTTTTGGTCGAAGTCAAACACAAGGCCCATCGTTCAGCCAAAACAGGCCTCTCTTTGCTTGCTTATTCAGAACCTTCAGCCCCGCTCGTTTCCGGAGCCGTTAGCTGCGACCGTTACTGACTGGCCAACCGGATTCCTTTACCAGCACCGAAACCCGGCGATAGCCGTATCGATCAAATTGTCTGGCTAGCTCGATTTTGTCGGCCACCAATCATCCTTCATCCGGCCAGCCCAGTGAAATTCGTCTTTACGTGGATCGGTGTTGCCTCAGCAATCGGCAAGCTCAACGTTCAGAAACTTTGAACTGATTTCTAATATGACCGATATAAGCACAGCGGCGAGCGAAGCTCAGTAGTTTTCCCGCGTGGCTTCCTTCAAGACGAGTTTATTCAACGTTAGGTATGAAACTGCACACCTTAGACGATCATTCTCTTTCTGAAGCCGCTTCAGCTGTTTCAATTGATCTACACCCGTTCCACCACATTGCTTGCGCCAGTGGTAATAGGTTTGTTCAATAACTGCATTCTGTCGGATCGCATCCAGACGATCCACTCCTTGCCCCAATAAAGCTTCAACTTGCCCTAATTTCGAGACTATCTCTTACGGCTTTAATCGCTTGTTTGCCATTCGTTGTCCTCCGCTTCCCGAACATAACGTTGGACCCATTCAACTGGGGAGGCCCTCAAATGTAATTGCCTTAGAACCAGTCCATTGGATGCATCCCGTATAAAGCCGAACAACAGTAACCAGCGGCACCCATAGGATTTGAAACTACAATAGTTCCATATCCAACGTTTGTACTTTTAATGATCATGTAGTGACGTCCGTTCGATTAAATCTTAAACTTCTTATCCCAAAGCATCACGATCATGAGGCACGGTATAATCTACAAGTGGCCCAGTCGGAACGATTCTGGACGGATTCAATGTCTCATGACTCGCATAGTAATGCTTTTTGATGTGAGCCATATTAACTGTCGCTGCGATACCCGGTTGCTGGTAAAGATCACGCACATAACCGGAGAGATTTTTATAATCTGCTATCCGGCGAAGATTACACTTAAAGTGCCCAACATACACAGGGTCGAACCGCACTAATGTCGCGAACAATCGCCAATCAGCCTCAGTAACTTTAGATCCGATCAGATAACGCTGTTTTGCTAGTTTATCGTCAAGCCAATCCAGCGTCTCAAACAGTGGCACAATCGCCTCTTCATATGCTTCCTGTGTTGTCGCAAAACCAGCCTTGTAAACACCATTGTTGACAGTGTCATAGATGCGTTGGTTGAGCACCTCTATCTCATCGCGAAGAGCGCTTGGATAATAGTCGCCAGATTTCGCACCAATACCGTCAAAGGCGGAGTTGAGCATTCGGATAATTTCGGGAGACTCATTCGAAACTATGGTTCTGCCCTTCTTGTCCCAAAGAACCGGTACCGTGACCCTGCCCGAATAATCAGACTTTGCAGCGGTATAAACTTGATGCAAAAATTTAGCATCATTGACTGTGTCCGGTGCTGTTTCATCACCTGCCTGAAAAGTCCAACCCTTGTCAGCCATGTACCAATGTACAATCGAAACAGAAATCATGTCCTCCAGACCTTTGAGAGCACGGAAAATCAAAGTTCGATGCGCCCAAGGGCAGGCCAGCGAAACATAAAGGTGATATCGTCCAGCTTCCGCGGGAAAACCTCCGTCACCGCTGGGTCCTGGGGATCCATCAGAGGTAATCCAATTGCGAAACTGCGGCGCTTGCCGCACAAAGCGGCCGCTTGTTTTATTTGTGTCGTACCAATTGTCGACCCAGTGACCCTCTTGCAGAAGTCCCATAAAATTCTCCTTCTTTCAGCAGTCGGCCAGCATTATTGAACTTCTTAATCACTTCTAAAGCCAAGAGCGGATAGATCTGACCGAGCAGCCGAGCCATTCATTTTAAAATAAATGTATCTCGCACTATAAGTGTGCGCTAGTTAATATATTGAAGCTAAACGGTTCTTATCTGGATGAATCCCATGGGGCAATTTGAAGATTAAAAACTTTTTACGTTGATTGTCGAAAACCCTAGTATTTAAAAGCAGCCTTTTAGCTTCTGATAGCCAAGTCTGCCGTCAGCAGACGTTTAAACTTTTCGGATAAACGTCAGGGAAGCCGTATCAAGGATCGGTCCCTTGAAGTTTGGGAAGTTACCGTGACGGATAAGGGCATGTATCACCGGGCCGTCAAAGTGGTTATTGATAAAATGAAATCGTAAGTGATTTTACAAACACCAATTCTAACCTTGCTGGCCCCTTAAGTGTGCCTGTTCCACGCGAATTCGGCATTACCTCCTTGAAGCTGGCGTTGGTGGCATCAAATCTCAACACCCTTAGATACAGTTATCCGTCGATTTTGACGACCTAATAAAAGACCTATCGCGAGAGAACTATGATTTAGCAATTCGCATCAAGCTCGAGTTGGAGCAAACATCAGCGGTACAAAAATCCATAACCCCCCATAAACTTTATGCCAGCCCCTCCTATCTAGCCACACATGTCAAACTGACCACGCTCAAAGATCTAAACGATCATTTTCTTCTACACTTTAGATCTGCTAGTCTTGCAAATTGGAGTTTTTCGACGAAAGGATGAAAACTTGTGGAGGTTGAATTTCAGCCAGCGCTAAACTCCAACAGTGGCTCATTTTTGAAAGAGTCGGCCATGCAGGGTCTAGGCATTTCAAAATTTCCAGTTTTTATAGCCGAGGCGGAGATCGCATCACACAAACTTATTCCACTATTACAAGATCAGAAAATAATTGACGGGGGTATATGCCTAACCCACCCAGAAGATCGTCGATCTAAATCTTCGAATGCGATCGTTTTCCGAGGAAATAAAAGCTGCGTGTGCATTTTTGGGAGACTAGACGCGTGCGCAAGAAATATAGCTCAGAGCGGTTAATCCTCAAAAATTGGGCTAAAGTGATTACACCAAGCCAATCTAAATTCGTCGCTGTCAGAATTATTGAAGAATCCTTGTGCGCGAAAAGTCAGGAGATTACCCTGATCTTGCCGAGTGCGTGTTCGCTACCGAAATTACAGAACAAACGGTTGAGCGCGACGAAGTAAAATCTTGGCAAGATGTCTAATCAGACTTTGGAAGGTCGCAGCCCTAGGATGGCACGCGCCTCAGACGGGCTTGCCACCGTGCGTTCATATCTTGAACATATCTCAACAGTCCGTTTGACCAAGGCCGAATTTGAGGGAGCAAGTGTATGGCGATCAAGGCGGACATTGTCCTCCAAACCAGTGCGGGCATGCCCTCCTGCCGAAATCGCCCATTCGTTGAGGACGATCTGATTTGGACCAACTCCCGCTGCGCACCATGGCGCACCAGGAAACAGACGTTTTACCGTATGGACGTAAAAATTAAACACCTCACGATCTACTGGCATCGCATTTTTTACACCCATCACAAACTGAACATACGGAATGTCAACAATTTGCCCCACAGCATACATCTTTGATGCCATAAATATATGGCTCAAATCAAAGGCTTCTATTTCTGGTTTGATGTCGTATGTGCGCATCTCTGATGCTAACCATTCAATCAGCTCAGGAGGATTTTCATAAACTCGGGTCGGGAAATTGTTCGACCCAACTGACAAGCTCGCCATATCTGGCCTCAATGGCAACATCCCCCCGCGCGCTTTCCCCGCCCCAGACCGGCCACCAGTTGACAACTGAATAATCATTCCCGGACAGCATTTTTCCACTCCTTCTTTTAGCCGAGAAAATTTTTCGGGGTCCGCACTTGGTGACTGATCGTTGTTGCGCACATGTGCATGACAGATTGAAGCACCAGCTTCAAATGCTTCATGTGTGCTCTCAACTTGTTCAACAACAGTAGTTGGCACAGCTGGATTGTCGGCTTTGGTTGCTACCGAACCGGTTATGGCGACGCAGATAATGCATGGATTAGACATCTTTCGGCTCCTCAGATCAGTCAGAAAAAAAACAGCCTTTGCAGTTTAAAAAAACAAGAAAGCCGCGGCAGACCACGAAACACGAACAGAATGCGTTAGTTTCAAGATAAAGATATTATGATTAGAGTTGCACCTCAATGATTATAGGTGATTTACCTCTTGGCAGGAACAATTTGGGTGGCCTCACCCAATTGGCTCGGCCATGTTTACGCTTGAAGCATCTGGGGAGCTTCAACTATTTACCCCTCACAGAATAGCAATTAACGCAAAATACTGTATCGAGAAACTCAGTGTAATCACACGGTTCATTACAAAAAACTCGCGCTCTAATTTGACTTCACCAGCATTATCCCAACGTGTGTCCTATTGAACCCCTCCACAACAATGATCTGCTCTCGGCCAAATTTTTTAAGGCGACGATATTCACAAACGTTAAAGCAGCTTCACGTCTCTGACAGCACAGTCGTGCGGACTAAGGAAAACACGAGTAAAACCACCAAAAAACGTTAAAAAATAAAATAATTAATTAGCACCGAGATTGGTCCTCCCCTTGTATTATCGACATTTAAAATGCTGTCGCCAAAAATCATACCAATTAAATTATCGCACCCACACTATTATAATTTTTGTACATATTTTATGTAAAATTTTTATAATAAATATTTCAAAATACATGGAAGCACAGTAACGTTTGGAAAAATGCATTTATTAAGTAGGACACAGCATGCCGACAGGAAAATCTTTGGTAGAACAAGAAGCTAAAAAAAAGGGTAAAAAGTGGAGTGACGTTGTCGCACTGGCTAAAAAAGAGAGAAGCTCCGAAAATACTATATTTTTAGAAGAAGTGATCAAAATTCGATCCTCAAAGAAAAAGGTCATGGAATTCCACAACAAGTTTTTTCCGAGTTCAGCCCCCCAAGGAATCAATATCAACAGCGGCATGTCCAAAAAAGTGATTGAAGAAGCCAAAAATTTAAAGTTTTGGGAAGACGCTGTGAAGCGAAAGGTCGAAATGTCTAAAATTGGTTATAAAGAAGCAGTTTCCAGGTATCTGAAAACATTAGATAAACCTGAAGCAGCTGTGGCAAAATTATTAAATTCGGATACGGTAGGAAGGTTAAAGTAATACCTAAACAAGCCCAATACTAAACATGAAATCTGATTTTTTGGTATGGGCCCATAATAGAGCAAGTGTGTTTCCTTTCCATGCAGTCCCAGAAGTAATGGGCAACGACGTCCTATATTCTGGTGTCGCGCTCCACCAAGTAAGTGATTGCTGGCAAGGAACTTAGACCTCCTATCATCAATCAAATTTAAATGTGCCTTCCGCCCCTGCTTTACGAACACAAAGGTTTCAGGCACTTATTGCTCCCGACATGTTGCTCACCAGAAGTAATGTATGTCGTCTACTGCGTTAAAAACAGCTGTCGTGGTTTTTATATCCGATGGCTCACGCTCGAGCCAGCTCCTTTGAACATTGCGCATTGCAGCGGCATCAAAAACAACGCCGAAGTCGAAAGTATGAACAAAACAATGTGTCCTCAACGGACAAAGGTTGTGAGACAGTTCTAAGCTTAGAAAGGTTAACACAAGATTTTTCGCTATCCCCGACGACCAAAAAGAGCCAACATTACTGTCAAGAAATTTGAAGATCAAAAATTCAGACATGAAGGAACTCAAGATATTGGTAAAACCAACCTTACTGATAATTGCCTTGGGCGAACTGGGAACAGCATTATTGGAAGCTGTTGCACGCACGGATTTATTTGAAGTTATACACGTCGGAAGCCGAAGCTTGAGCAAAGCACAAGAACGCGCAAATAATGCCATTATAGGCGCTGGGATTGAAGGTTTTTTTCCCAATATTAAAGCAATTAAGCTGGACATTAACGCAAAGGAATCGGCAAAAACACTTAGGGAAATAAATCCTGATTACATATTTTCAGCGCCATCGTTGATGCCTTGGTGGAAACTTAATGACAGCGTGTCTGACTTGCCGTTTGCTAGCTTCACTGCACTACATTTGTCACTGATGGTCAAATGCCGTGATCTAATAGAAAGGGCAAACATTGGCGCATTCTGGATTGGAGCCTCTTATCCTGACGTAATCAATGCCGTCTTAAATCGCGATGGGTTTGGACCAGATTGCGGGATTGGCAATATTCAGGAGCCGATTCCTAAAATTCAATGCAGAGTTGCTACACGAGTGGACTGCCAACCAAAGGATGTCCTTATTCGCATGGTTTCCCAGCATGCATTCGAATATTACGTCCTGAATAATGCGCAAAGCGATACCCTTCCGCCATATTTGCTGAAAGCCTCAGTGGGTGAACACGACGTCACAGATATCGCCGAAGATATCCTTCGTGACTCATTCCCATTTCCTTACGATCTGCACTTCAATCGAGTGACAGCCTCCGCAGGTCTGAATGCCCTTTCAGCTCTGACATCAAAAAGTTCTTCATCGATTCATTTACCCGGGATTGGAAAACGTATTGGTGGGTATCCTGTAAAAGCAAGCCGCTCAGGCGTCAAAATCGACTTGCCTCCAGTTTGGTCAATGCAACAAGCCGTTGCTGTGAACGAGGCTTCATTGGCTTGGGATGGGATTGAAAGTGTTGAAGCTGACGGCACAATTACATTCACGGACGAAACCCAGAGTGGGTTGTTTAATCTGCTTGGCAAACAAATTGAAACTTTGAGTATTTCAAACGTATCGGAACAGGCAAAATTACTTTTGTCTGTCCTTTAATTTAAATTCACGCTTTAGGTCGAAGGATAAACAGGATGAAAACCAAAAACTCTGAGCAATTATTCGACCGCGCCATGAAGGTTCTGGTTGAAGGATGTAGTTCAGCCTCCCGTGGCCCAATGAATTACAAACCTTATCCCGCCTACATACGCGAAGGAAAAGGCGCACGTGTCTGGGATGTTGACGGCAATGCATTCATTGACTGGCAATTATCTTTCGGCTGCTTACCCTTGGGTCACGCCCACCCCAAAATTGTAGATATCGTGCAGGAAAAAGTTACTGGTGGAACCCATTTTGCCACTGCTCTAGAAGTTGAAGTGGAAACAGCGGAACTTATGGTTGGGATGCTTCCGCACATTGACAAAGTGCGTTTCGCCAACACTGGCACCGAGGCCTGTATGACGGGCGTTCGTATGGCACGCGGTATCACAGGCAAGCGTAAAGTGTTAAAATTTGAGGGCCATTATCACGGATGGTACGACGGCCTACTCGTTAGCTCAAACCCTCAAATCACAACTACCTTGGGCCATCCAAACGACCCAGTTCGAATTCCAGACAGTTCCGGTTTAACACCAGGTTCTTGGGAAGATACGCTGGTATGTGTATGGAATGACGAGGATGCACTAGAACGAATGCTTGAAGCGCATGGTCGGGAAATTGCCTGTGTGATCATGGAAGGCGTGATGTCCAACATGGGTGTGATACCGCCAAAGCCTGGATACTTAAAACGGGCGCAAGAAATGTGCCGCGCCCACAATGTTTTATTTTATTTGGACGAAACAGTCACCGGGTTTCGAGTAGCTCCAGGAGGAGCTGCTGAATTATACGATTTACAGCCAGACATTGTAACCTATGGAAAAGCACTTGGACAGGGATTTCCAGTTGCCGCAATTGCAGGTCCAGATCACATCATGGAAAGCATCGAGTACGGAAAAGTTTTGCACTACGGGAGCCAAAATGCACCCCGGTTAGGACTATACGCGGCCAAAACTATGCTGGGTGAAATGACCCGCGACAACAATGCCGGCTTTAAAAAAATTGCAAAAATTGGCGAGCAAATGACAACACGCCTCAACCAAGTGGCCCAGAATACTGGCCAAAACATGCTGGTCCAAAATGTGGGCTCAATGTTTCACCCAGTATTCACTGACCTCGAAAAGATCACGAACTATAGAGAGTTTTGCGCGTCTGTTGATCTAGGAAAGTACAGCACTTTCTCTCAACTCATGCGAGAGCAAGGTATCTTTTTCACTGGCAACAAAATTCTACATAACCTTAGTTGCACTGAGCATACCGAGGCTGACATCGACACATCAATTGAGGCCGCTGGGCATGCGCTGGAACAAATGGCTCGACAGTGTTCACACTCTTGAGATGCAGTATGCATGACTGGTGATCAGAATGTTTAAGTAAAGTTGCCAAAAAGTAAAAGCAAGAGTGACACGATCATTTTCGTTGAGAATTACATTTTAATATATTGAAATATATACAATATATCTGAAATCGCTTATCAATTTATCCCAAATAGCTGAATGAAAATAAGAAAACCGATAGTAGGTCCCTTATCTGATTAGAACGCTGCATTTGATAGCGCTCTAAGTTGTCATCATCGATCATCGACAACTCTGACAGCTTTGCCTTCAGAACGTGGAATGTCACCTGGCGGTTTGGCCACAACGATACGCGCCTCTAACAGCAATCCTAATCTAACTTATCGGTGCCTTTTGGATTTTCTAAAACGGCCTTTATCAGGTAAGTATATCTTGAAAGGCAATTTTGGCTGTCTTCCATAAAGTCTAGCCCAGCACGTGCCATCGTTTCCACACGATCTGAGCGCATAAGATCGACAAGCGTAATCCCCAACTGTGCTGGATCCTGAATTTGAGTCGCGGCACCTGCTTTTTTGAGGGCCATATAGGCATCTTCAAAGTTATTAACGTTAGGACCGTAGAGCAGAGCCGTATTGAAATTGGCCGGCTCATAGGGATTATGCCCACCTTCAGACCCAAAAGATCCACCCATAAAGACTATAGGGCACGTTGAAAAAAATCCTCCAAGTTCACCGAGAGTGTCTGCAATGTATACCCGCGTAGAATCCAAGATACGTTCACCCAGACTGCGTTGTGCAACGTCTAGGCCTTTGCTAACAGCCAATTTTCTCAAGTGATCTCCACGTCGAGGATGTCGCGGCGCTAAAATTAACAAGGCCTCTGGAAATGTGTGCAATACTTCTAAATGAGCCTTTAGAACTCCTTGATCGTCCGCCGGATGGACCGATGCCGCCAGCCACACTGTCCGTACCCCGAACGTTTGGAGTAAGGCTTTCGTTATGCTCGGATCTGCTCTGAGCTTAGGGAGGCTTAAACGCAAATCAGGCAATTCATACAATCGATCGTTTGGCAGACCCAATTTGCGCAGGTCATCCATGACAGTTTTCGACCGGCAAGTTATTAGACAAAACGAGGCTAACAGTGTGGCAAAAACCTCGGGGAAACGTCCGCGCGTCCGGGAGTGGCGCGCGTTCAAGAGGATCTGAGGAATATTGCGTTTATGTAACTCCGTCACAAGGCGTGGCCCAAGATCACCTTCTATAAAAATTGCCGCAGTAAAAGTCCACTTGTCCAAGTACCGCCTAACCGCAGCGGGTGTGTCGATAGGTATGAAACGATGACTGGCATAAGGCATTTCCCTTGCAACCCAATTTGCTCCAGTAACAGTCGTCGTCGTCACCAATATGTCCGTCTGCTCTGATTGGAAAAGATCGCTTGCCAATGGGCCAATCTGCATTACCTCACCAAGGCTTGCCGCATGAAACCAGATAACTTCCGCCTTTTCGTGTGTCCGGTACTTGCCCAATCGCTCTGAAAATCGCTCTGGTGTTCCACCCATTTTGCTGTGCGCGTATCTGGAAAGGGCGACGATTAAAAAGGAAAAAACACGAGTTCCCACCAGCCAAAAACCAAGTAGAAAAGGAGCTCTCTTAGGTGACATTTTCAGTTTGGGGTTCCTTCTAAAATTCTACCGCGTTAAGTAAATCTAAACGCTCAATCAGGCCCTTCAGCATTACATCTTTACCGCGCAGATGTCAGCCGCTATGCATATTACAAAAATATGCTTCAAAGTCGAAACCTTTTGCCGCGGACCCATCAAATCGTCAAATCCTGAAAGTCTGTAAATCTGATATGGGGACCCCGTTAGACATTTACGATGAACGCACGGCCATCCGCTTCGATGCCGAAATTTTTCTGACAATAGAGCCGCATCTTTTTGACGCCAATTGGCTCAGGGATAGTCAACTTTGGCATGGCAATGCAAAAGGTAGAGGCCAAGCTCATTTTTTTAACTATTTGAACCGAGATATGGTGCTACGCCACTTCCACCGTGGTGGTCTAATTGGTCGTATGATCAGCGATCGATTCTTACGGCTTGGGATAGCACGAAGCCGAGCATTTCGTGAGTTCGACCTTCTACACCAAATGCGCTCGATGGGCCTTGCTGTACCACGTCCTGTCGCTGCCCAACATAAACCCGCCGGACTCTTCTACCGGGCCGCAATAATTACTGAACGCATTCCCAATGCTCGGACGCTTTGCGCGATCCTGTGTGAACGATCTCTGCCGAGCCGAACTTGGACCGCAATCGGCGCTGCTATCAAGGAATTGCATAGTCACAGTGTTTTCCATTCAGACCTTAACTGTCGTAACATCATGATAGATACTGAGCACTGCGTCTGGATAATTGATTTTGACAAGTGCTACGTACGCAAACCAGGCAGCTGGAGGCAAGACAATCTCGATAGGTTGCAGCGCTCACTTCGGAAAACTGCTTCACAGGTTTCAAATTTTTATTGGCACGAAGATAACTGGGCTAGCTTGCTTACTGAATACTCCGGCGATGGTAGTCCAAAATGAATTTGGCAACCTTCTACATCAAGGGTATCCTGAGACAGTTGTTGCCTTACTCCATTGCTAGACGACAGCGGGTAAGATTGTTGAGCAAGGCTTCCCGATATTTATGTCATGAAGAAATAGATTGGCGTGTAGACTACAACAATAGCCTATCTGAACAGTTCGACGCCTCCCTAGCACCGCGTATTTGCAATATTAGTCGAAAAAAAAGTCGCTACTATTTGGACCTAGACGAAAGTAGTCGGGGGTTTGGGCCACATCTACAGATGAACTATCTCTTTGGCGACATCTGCATTATTCCTGAAGTAGCAACGATCGTAAAATCCCGACCCATATGTGCCGGCAATGAAAATTCGATCATTCTTAAGCTTGATAATCTGAGACATTTTTCGTGGAGCACTGATCCTATACCTTTCAGTAACAAAAAAGCATCAGCAGTCTGGCGTGGAACGCCACTAACGGAGCAGCGCAAAAATTTCGTCCGGAGGTTTTATGACCACAAATCCTTCAACATTGGTCAATCACGTCATGTCATTGATGAACTTCAGCCCAAGCCGACACTCACACATCGTGAGCAAAAAGAATACAAATTCTTTGTTTCTATTGAAGGAAATGACGTTGCCACAAATCTTAAATGGGCTCTGGCCTCAAATATGCTCGTTATGGCACCTTTGCCGCGCTACGAGACATGGTTTATGGAAGGTCTCCTAGAGCCAGGCAAACACTTTGTTTTGTTAAAAGACGATCTTAGCGACTTAGAAGAAAAAGTCGATTATTTCTCATCCCGAACCAAAGAAGCCGAAGAGGTCATTCGAAACGCACACGCTTGGGTCAACCTTTTTACAGATCCATTAAAAGAACGCATCATTGCGGCTCGCATTCTTGAAAAATACTTTCAACTATCAGGACAACTCTAGAAAAAAGTGGAATTATTTCAATTTCTTGTGTTGTGAAGATATACCGTTCGTTAAAGGATTAGGCTACTAGAATAATGATGATAAGGAATAGGGTATGAAAGTTGGATCTGCTGATTTAGACGTCATCGCTCCAAATTTAAAGCGCCGGTATTCCGGTGTTTCCTCTACCGTGTTTCGTCTTGTTCCCCTTCAGGCACAGAAGATTTCCATTGCAACGACTGGGCCTGTCTTACCTGATGATATCCCACAATTACCACTGTTAAAACTGCTGTTTATGTCTCGCTCAGGGCCCTCTGGCCCACGCATCTGGCACTCACGCAGGAATATAGAAATGCTAGCAGGTTTAGTTCTCAGGGGTTTGTTCCGAAAACGCCTGAAGCTTGTGTTCACCTCGGCAGCACAGCGCAGCCGAGGCACATATTCACGTTGGTTGATCCGCAAAATGGATGCGGTAATTGCAGCCTCGGGTAAGGCCAACTCTTATCTTGAGAAACCTGCGACAGTAATCTTACACGGCATTGATGCTGAGGAGTTTTCACCTCCAGCAGATAAACGTGCGTTGCGCATCGATTTAGGTCTCGACCCAAATGCGTTAATCATTGGTTGTTTCGGTCGCCTCAGAAAACAAAAAGGGACTGATCTGTTTGTAGAAGCCATGATCAAAGTATTACCTCAATACCCAGAAGCGCATGGCATTATCATGGGAGGTGTCACCCGAGAGCAGCAAGCCTTTGTCGAAAAATTATCTGCTACAATCGACGCAGCAGGGCTTAATGACCGATTACGAATCCTACCTGAAGACAAGAGTTTCTCGATTGCGCCATGGTTTCAGGCATCGGACATCTACGTCGCACCTCAGCGTTGGGAGGGTTTTGGCTTGACCCCACTTGAGGCGATGTCTTGTGGTGTGCCAGTCGTTGCGACGCGCGTTGGGGCTTTCGAAGATCTGGTCATACCAGAGCAGACTGGTTTTCTCGTGACACCGGGAGATGCATCGCAACTGGTGGAGGCTATAGGCAAAATGATCAAGAACGCAGCCTTACGCCAATCTATGGCAGATTCCTCGCGTAAAAAAGTTCTTGAACAGCATCAGATCGAACAAGAGGTCAACGCAATCAACGCGGTGTACCAAGGGCTTTTTTCTACAGAATAACACCCTTCGGCCTTAAGTAGTTGCAAACATGAGATTATTGAAGGGAATTTGGTTTGTCTACTAGCAGAGTTACGATCATCACAGTTTGCTATAACAGTTTAGCGGTGGCTCCCGACATGCTGAACAGTATTCCTTCTGATACTCCCATCATTATGGTCGATAATGCCTCATCTGACCCTGAAGCCTTGAAAGTTCTTGCAGATGCCGAGGGTGCTTTTTTGCTTCGTAACGAAGAAAACAAGGGGTTTGGGTCAGCCTGCAATCAAGGTGCAGCCAAAGCCGAAACTGAGTTTCTTCTCTTTCTCAATCCTGACGCTGAGCTCCAGCCTGGCGCACTCGAAGCCCTTTTGGATGCGGCTGAGAACCATCCGACTGCCAGCGCGTTTAATCCAATGATCTTGGGCAGGAATGGGCAGCAGAGCTTACGCCGAGGCTCCAAAATACGGTCAATTAAACGTATAAAAGGCTCGATACCTAAAAGGGATATCGAGTTGTCGGTACTGGTCGGTTCTGCAATTTTTTGTCGCAGGGCATTATTTGAAAAAGTTGGCGGTTTTGATCAAAATATTTTTCTCTATCATGAAGATGATGACCTTTCTTTGAAGTTACGCAAACATGGGTGCCTCATGTACTGTCATGCCGCTCGGGTCGTCCATCTCAGCGGTCATGGATCACCACGCTCACCACAAGTTGCTACTTTCAAGGCTTACCATTCCGCACGCTCTCGTGTGTATGTACAATCGAAATATGACCATCCATTTCCAAGGCTGAGTACTTTGGGAGCAGCCTTTTTTAGGATGATTGGGCCGGATACGTTGCTCTCAAAGAGGCGGCGCGCTAAAAACTTTGGATATTTTAAAGGAGCCCTGAGCGCTTTCAAAGACGGAGGGCGCAATTCGAACTCGCTAATCCGGTAACCTTCATGGAATAAGCCGATGATACACTTTTACACCCAATAGAGGTTTATATATGGCCGCTGAATCTGCTCGGCACGTTCTTGCAGAGTTTCAAATATTGGTACATATTTGACGGGGTCAATCCGCTCGTGTGTCTCTACAAAAATACAGTCTATGCGAGCCAAAACTGGATGATCCATCAGACGGCTCAAAATCTCCCATTCAGCACCCTCAATATCCATCTTGAGAATCCGAATATCGCGATCTAATTCCTCAAGGAAAGCAATTATATCTACGACCTCGACCATAACAGCGTTAGTATCATCCACGCATTGAGAGCCATGAACAATTGATGAGCCTTCCGTGTGATCCGACGGATCGTCTGGTGACCAATTTGACGATCGGTATAAAAGCAAGTTGTTTTTCTTGTGGCCGGCGGCTTTTTCCACAAGCGTGACATTAGCGAGCTCGGAGGTTACGGCCTTAAGTGCAGCAAAAGCTCCAGGATCTGGCTCGAAGCTGATAACATCAGAACCAGTTGCTGCCAAACGACACGTGATTTCACCGATATTTGCACCAAGGTCGATACAAAGATCACCCGCATGCGTGTCGGCTAAGACCTGTGCAAACGTGTCGGACATGCGTAAGCACTGCCGGCGCTTTAGTTTACGGCGCGCAATGTAACCTAGTTTGCCGGGAATTCGAGATGCAAGCGCCATTGCCTGTTCAAATGCGCCTTCAACGTCGGGGCGTTTGGCGACGGGGAGTGGTCTATTTTGCATTTGCAGACCTCCGTAGGATTTTGCTTTGTGTAGTCACAGCTGGTTAAGCAATTTTTTAAGCTTTGGTCTTACCAGAAGTGCCGGGTTCCAACGTCTGGCTCCCAACCGTTTTCTGGCGCCATCCCGATCACCACACATCGCCGGACCGATAAGGTTATTTTCAAACTTTTGCATAACTGGCTGCGGAGCGAACAATCGCTGGTATGTCTCAGCAGCCGACGGCGCAGATCTGTCAAAAGAAGCAATTAAGTCGTAAAGCTCTGTGGCTGATCGGTAAACTTGTGCACTCTTGCCCAGCATTTCGATGTGCGCCCGTTCTCTTGATTTTTTATAGGTAAGAACGGGCTTACCACGCAAAGAAAACTCTCCAACCGCGAGCCCAAACGTCTCACCTCGCCGGCGCGCATGCAACATTGCATCACAAGAATTAATGAATGCTGTTTTTTCGTCCAAATCAACACTCACTGGCCTAAAGATGACCCGTGGATGATCTATAAACTTCTCAATGTTCATAAAAATAAAGTAGATTTGAGGAAGCGTCTCTATGACCTTTGGTATGACCTTGTTGCGTACAAAATCAATATCAAAACTACTCTGCCCTCCATAACACCCGAACACCAAGGCGTCTTCCGGGATATTCATCTCGACGCGCATATTCTGATCCGTATCACCGATAGTGATCATATGAGGCACCCATGGAACGCGCCCACCCGAGCACAAATTTGATAACCACTCAGAGATATATGCGTATGACGCGCCGTGTACTTGACGCACTGAGGCCGCAAATACTGAGTGCACCATTGTGGGCACGACACGAGATACCAGATCATCACGCTTCCCAGATTTTAGAACGTGCACAAGGTCGACACCTTCTCGTGCAATATGGCAATCGGCATTTGCAAAGTCGCGGCACGGAATCAATTCAAATACAGCTTTAAATTTTTCCACGACATCGGGGTTGTTCACCGGATTATTCTCATCATAGAGTACCACGGTTTCATGCCCAACCAAATCTCGATTGTGTTTGGCATAATCAAACAATGCCACGGCTGTTCCCCGTTCTGTCAAATGTTGCGTGTAAAACGCGACCTTCATCAGGGGGACCTTCTATTAATAGACTAAATCGATCTAACCACGTATTGACTAATAAAACACACGAAAACAACCCCAACTTTTAATTGATGATGGCAAACCATACAGTTGATGAGCGGGGTTGATCCTCACTCAAACACTATATTTTGCGGAAAGCTATTCATTTCGAATCCGATACCGATTTAACTTGAGTCCGTTGACAGCCCAAGACAATCAACTACATTTTGAAAATAATATTTGGACGAAGAAAGCGGGTAACCTTGCGAGTTTTTGATTGCTTTCCACTCTTCAACGAGATCGACATATTGGAGCTACGCCTCAACGAACTTTGGGACGTAGTCGATGTGTTTGTAATCGTTGAAGCGCGAGAATCCTTTACGGGAAATCCCAAACCCATCTGCATTTCCCAGCACAAAGACAGACTTTCGAAGTATATGCAGAAAATTCGCCATGTGGTTGTTGATAGTTTTCCTAAAGGTTTGGATGGTTGGGGGCACGAAGCTTACCAGCGAAATTACATGATAAACGGGCTGTCCGATCTGCAGTCGAACGATGTTATCATTTTTTCGGACCTTGACGAAATTCCAAGGGCTAATGTAGTTCAAAGAATTGTTTCAGACGGAATTCGATCCGGTGAGGTGTATTGCCTTTCTCTTGATTGGTATTCTTTTTATCTCAACATCAAACTTAAAGAGCGATGGGAGCGTCAGGGGCCACGCTTGATCCGAGCAGATGATTTGAAAACTTTCATAGCCTTACGCTGGGTCAAGGCCCCAACAAAAGGTTTTGGTCGCAACCTAGTAAGACAGATTAAGGCAAGCTGGCATATGGGGAAATGGCTGCGTCGAATATTGGTACGCGATGCAGGATGGCACTTTACTTGGATGGGTGGAAATGAGGCTGTAGCGCTCAAAGGTGGATCAATACCCGCACAATCCAAGATCCCGCTAGGTGACAAAAGCTTAGATTGGGCTGATGCACGTCTCAACAGACTGTTGAACAACAGCGCGGGTTATGAGCGCGTTGACATCGACGAAAGCTATCCAAAATTTTTGCGAAACAACCCAAAGGTTTTCGAAAAGCATATTTTGCAGTGAAATATTTCGAACGCGCTGCCAAATCAATTGAAACTCATCTGAACGAGAACAATAAGGCGGCCTTCTATTCTACGCTAGTATCGCCCCGCTCAGCACTGTTATTCTTCTAACAGTCCGTTTCCTGACTTGCGCCGTTGTCGATAATTTTCATCGCAGCGCCATACCGGCTCAAATTAGCAGTGACTGTAACTCTAATTTGTCCGCAGCATTTGATGTCTTTTCCCAAAGATTAGAGGCTGTAGCGTGATCTCTGCATTTCGCGATACAGCGTTCCGGCGCCCTAAATTCCCGATCAAAGGCCCACCGAAATTGATGTCGCGCAACATTTATCCAGACGAAAAACTCATCGCCGTACCGACGCCAGTTCGAATAGCGTTGCACCCGAAAGTTTTTCTTACGGTAAATATCAATTGCGAACATAAACGTTTGGACCCGATATGGATAATCTAAAGGTCGCGGTGGAAGCTCGATAACAGACGTGCTTTGCTATGAATTTATACTACCACCACCCTGCCCGTCTAAAACCGAAATCCTTCTTGCAAGTTCATCGTGCCCGTTCGTGCCAGGCAATCTGTATTCGGTCTGAAGTCAACTGATGGCCGAAAAGGAAAGGCCAGTTCTAGACAAGCGCATGGCACAGGATAAAGCAGGCAAACTGCCGAAATAAAAAATCTTCAAATCTTGCAGGAGATATTATCTACCTCGCTGCAATCAGCTAACCGCCGCCAACACTTCGCTTATTCAAGCACAAATTTACCGGCGGACCGAACTGTTGCAGGAGCTAATCGCTCTGCCAAATTAAATGAGTAAAGATCAGTTTACAAAAACCCTGCATGCCGTAAGTTTTGAGTGCTACTGAGTTTTGCAGGCATGGGTACACATCCCTCTGCTATTTGCTCTTTCAGCTTTATTGAAAGGAAGAGAGCCATGTGTCAAATATTTGCAGGTCAAGACCCTGAACGCTACAAAGGGCAAACAAGACGCATGCGGTTGAACGGGCAGAGCACTAGCGTACGCCTTGAAAATTCCTTTTGGACTATTGTTGACGGGCTTGCCGAAAGAGAAGGATTGACGACACCCAGCTTTGTTTCGAAACTTCATTCTGAAGTACTCGAAATACATGGAGAAACAGAGAATTTTACATCTCTTTTACGCTGCACATGTTTGCTTCATTTGGAAATGCAACAAGGTGTTAGCATCGACCGGGTTGCAGCTGAATAGACCAAATACAGCATTGTAGTATCCCATTACTACCAACAAAATTTTTATAGTGTCAGCGTTCTTCAACCACTAATTGGTTTGGAGGGATGCATGTCAAAAGCGATACACAGCATGATCCGTGTGTTGGATGAGGCGCGATCAATAGATTTTTATAATCGAGCGTTTGGGATGGAAGTTGCGCACCGCCTCGATTTCTCGTCCTTTACACTCGTTTATCTTAAAAGCGACGATGGGTCGTTCGAATTAGAACTCACAATCAACAAGGAACGTACGGACCCGTATGATTTGGGTGATGGCTATGGGCACATCGCATTTGTTGTCGACGATTTGGACGCCGAACACGCCCGGTTCGGAGCCGAGAAGTTAAATCCGCGCAAAGTCGTTGAATTTGCGCCAGATGGCGAAATAATTGCCAAATTTTTCTTCGTTCAAGATCCTGATGGGTATGAGATCGAAGTTCTGCAGCGTGCAGGTCACTACCAATAATCGCACGCGCATTTGCTAGGGAGGAAAGTGAATTGGAAGACATAAACATTAATAGAACACTAACACGGAGGCAATTATTGTCTCGGTCAATGGCTGCTGGTGCCAGTTTCGTCGTTGGTGCAGGATACCTTGCGAGCGCCAATGGCGCTTGGGCAACTGAGACTGTTGCTCTGAAACCAGAGACAATGGCCACACTTGTCAAAATGGCGCGGGATATTTACCCCCACGATCACGTGAGTGACGAATATTACGTCATAGCAGTAAAAGGCTATGACACCACCGCAGCATCTCCGAGCATCGAAGCTGGGATCTCTGGATTGAACGCCGCCGCGCGAGGCAAAGGTCATGTCGATTACCTGTCAATAGGATGGGAGCGGGATCGGGTAGATATCTTACGCGCTATGGAGGACAGTCCGTTTTTTCAACAAATACGAGGTGGGCTGGTGACTGGTCTCTATAACCAAAAAGCAGTTTGGCCGCTATTTGGCTATGAAGGTGAGTCCTTCTCTAAGGGCGGTTACATCGACCGTGGCTTTGACGACATTAATTGGCTTTAAGGAAGATTAGCACCATGACGGCATTATATGATCTCACGGACGACAGCGTTGTTGTCGTAATCGGAACTGGCGCAGGCGGCGGTGTACTCGCAAATGAATTAGCCCAAAAAGGCGTCAGTGTCGTAGCACTCGAAGCTGGCGACCGACATCTCCCAGAAGACTTCATCAACGATGAATGGGACAGTTTTACCCAACTGGCTTGGCTTGACCCACGCACAACATCTGGAGACTGGCGTGTAGCTAAAGACTTCTCTGGCTTACCCGCTTGGATTGTTAAGTCCGTAGGCGGTACTACCCAACACTGGGCTGGGGCGTCACTGCGTTTTCAAGAGCACGAGTGGAAGGCAAAAACCAATTATGGCGACGTGCAAGGTGCTAATCTTCTGGATTGGCCAATTGATAGCGCCGAAATGGACCCCTGGTATACCAAAGCAGAGGATAAACTGGGCGTAACCCGCACCGGTGATCGTCCTGGGCTGCCCGGTAACAACAACTACAAAGTGTTCGAAAAAGGTGCCAAGGCTTTGGGGTATGAAGAAGTTCATACCGGCCGCATGGCAATAAATTCAGACGAAAACCGCGCGCGATCAATGTGCCAGCAAACAGGTTTTTGCTTTCAAGGTTGTAAATGGGGCGCAAAGTGGTCCGCCGGTTACGTAGACATCCCTGAAGGAGAAGCAACTGGAAACCTTGAGGTTCGATCAAAAGCACATGTGGCACGTATTCTACATGATGACAGCGGCAAGGTGACGGGAGTCGAATACTACGATGCTGACGGCAACCTGCAGATGCAGAAAGCACGTATCGTTTGTGTGGCCGGTAATTCGTTTGAGTCGCCACGAATGCTTTTGAATTCCGCATCCGAAATGTTCCCTGACGGACTGGCCAATTCATCAGGTCAGGTGGGGCGAAACTACATGCGGCATATGACTGGATCTGTTTATGCTGTTTTTGACCAACCGGTGAAGATGTGGCGCGGCACGACAATGGCGGGCATCATTCAAGATGAGTCTCGACATGATCCGTCTCGCGGATTTGTCGGTGGTTATGAGTTGGAAACACTTGGTCTTGGCTTGCCTTTCATGGCCGCATTCCTTGATCCAGGTGGCTGGGGACGTGAATTCACCACTGCCTTGGATAGTTATGAAAACATGGCGGGCATGTGGATCGTGGGTGAAGACATGCCCCAAGAAACCAATCGTGTGACACTTAACATGGATGTAAAAGATCAGTTCGGAATACCAGTGGTAAATGTACATTTCGATGATCACCCCAATGACATTGCGATGCGCAACCATGCCTACCAGCAAGGTATGGCGGTCTACGATGCTGTAGGTGCCACGCGCACTTTCCCTACGCCACCTTACCCATCCACCCACAATTTGGGCACGAACAGGATGTCGGATGATCCGCGTGACGGAGTTGTCAACAAATGGGGACAGACACACGATATAGCGAACCTATTTATCTCGGACGGATCGCAATTCACTACGGGGGCGGCAGAGAACCCGACACTCACAATCGTGGCACTTGCCATTCGACAAGCTGATCACATTGCGACTGAAATTGCTGCCGGAAGTCTCTGACTGAACGGCTTAAACAACAAAATGTGTTCTGGTGCCAAGTTTTGATATCCAGAACACATACACTTACTCTATTGGAATTGGAGGCACTCGGCCTACAATGAATTTCGAACCACAATCGCTTACAGGCAATCACGCACAAGACCTTCTGGGGTTTTGTAGAGCTGCATAAGCTATCTGATCTGCATATGAATTAGACGACCTCATCCCGCATCTTTTGACTGTTGAACGGGCTTATGCGAGTAACAGGTTCAGAATACAACGGCCGCTAGTGCAACAGTTTCACCTTCCGGCCAAAGCACTAGCGAGCATACTCAGGCCTACCGGTCAGACTGCACGCACCGCCTCAATGTGTTGGTTGAATCCATCATCTTGCATCAATGCCTTGCACCGTGCAAAACGCCCATCGGCGTAAGCCCAAAAGTCCTCAGCCTGATTGTCATCGGCCAATTGGATAAGCCCCCAGAGCGTCCAAAGCAAGTCACACATCGCTTTGTAAATTACCATCCGTCCCCGCTCGGCATCAGTTGGTAGCCGACCGAAATAAGCTGCCATCATTTCCGCATCCTGCGCAGCATCCATTCCGGCTTCAACAGAAAGATCGCCCAAATCCCACAGCGGGTCATTCATTCCGGAATACTCCCAATCAACGATCCACATGATTGTACCATCATCAAGAAAATTTTCGCATAACGGATCACAATGACAAGGCGCAAGCGGCAAGTCAGCCTTGGCCAACACCTGCTTAACCGGCTCTGCAGCGGCGACAACTTCGTGATAGCCTTCTGGTAAAGCCACATCCTTGGTGGATAGCACACTTAGATAATCATCAATCATCGCGAAAAGCTCGAAACGAAATTGAAAAACCTCACCCGAATTATGCAACTTCGCCAAAGATGCACCCGCACGCCCTGGCGATCCAGCACGGCTTTTGAAAAGGTCCGGCATCATGGTTTCGATGTTGGGAACCGTCTCAGTGATCATTAAACCACTATCCGTTTCGGCATAAACTACCTGTGGTGAAACGCCCGCTCGCGCTGCGGCAACAGCGTTGTGTGCTTCGACGGTACGATCGATATAAGCTTCTGTTCCTTCACCTGGAATCCTCACAATCACCGACCTGTGATCTAGATCGACGCGATGCACCAAATTGGTCAACCCACCAAGTCGGGTGATACTTTTTGTGGTTTTTAATCGCTGAAATTCTGGCGCTTTGCGAAGCGCATCCATCACCTGTTTTTTGTGTTCAGTCATTGTGGTTTCTCCCTAACCTCTCAACGCTAGATTCTGGGGGTCATAAACCGGACCTTCGACATGAATGATCGGATAGCGCTCTCCAAAGACTTCAAGGCTGAATTCTCCAACACCCCAATGCATTTTGTCCAAATACCCACGCACAATAGTCTTTTTGACCGTGTGCCCGTATCCAACAGATGTCGTAAGCGACACGACCTCCTCCCCAATCAAAATGGTTTCCCCACCAGTCAGTGGTAGATTTTCATTTGTCACAAAAGTGCAAAGCTTGCGCTGCAAATTCCCCCTCTTTTGTGCCTCGAGCACTGCGCGTCCCTTGAAATCACCTTTTGATTTTAGGTGCACCCTCAGACCCACCCCCGCCTCGATCGGGGAATAGTCGGGCGTTACATCACCGGACCAATAGATATAACCTTTCTCGATACGCAAGCTTTCAATCGCTCGGTATCCCACATTGGCAATGCCCACACTTTGACCGGCCTCCCAAAGAAAATCATAAACATATGCAGCGTATTCTGTAGGAATATGTAATTCAAAGCCCAGTTCACCAACATAACCGATCCGCACGGCCAGAACCGGCGCAGCGCCCACTATGAGCTCTCGAGCTTTTGCAAAGCCAAGAGCCGCGTCCGACACGTCACTTTCTGACGCTGCAGCAAGCACCTCGCGGGATTTAGGTCCGACAATATTCACAACGGCCTTGCCAGACGTCAAGTTGATCAGGTGGACTGAGCCATCATTCGGCATGTTGCGCTGTATCCAATCGCTGTCATGCACACCAAAGCCAGAACCTGTGACCATGTAGAACCTATCTACTCCGCGCCGAACAAACGTGACGTCCGCTTCAGTTCCACCGGCATCGTTACACATCTGCGTGTAAATAACCGAACCGATGGGTTTATCCATGTTCGACACACAGAGCCGCTGTAACAAGTTAAGGGCACCTGATCCTAGGATTTCAAACTTAGCAAACGAGGATTGGTCAATCAGGGCCACCCGTTCCCTCACCGCCCGGTGCTCCCCTGCTGCGTAGGTCTTCCAACCAGGATCAAGAAAATCCAACTGATCGACCGGCTCTACCCCCTCAGGTGCAAACCAGAGTGGACGTTCCCAGCCATTTTTAGAGCCATAAACTGCGCCAGCATCTTTCAGGCGTTGATAGAGAGGAGATAAGCGCAGTTGACGCGCAGTTTCATTTTCTTGGCCCGGATAGCGCATCTTGTAGTGATGCGCGTAATGCTCCACTGCACGAGGATACATGAACGCACGAGTTCCGTGATGAGGAGCGAAGCGGCGAACATCAAGCGGCCATAAATCAAGGGAGGGCGCACCTTCTACGATCCATTCCGCAATCATTTCACCCGCACCACCACCAGCCGCAATTCCATATAGAAATCCGGTGGCAAGCATCAGATTTTCAAAACCTGGTTGCCACCCCATAATAAAATCCCCGTCTGCAGAATAGGGGATCGGGCCGTTGATAAACTGCCTAATACCAACTTCGTTTACGACCGGTGTCACCTGACCAGCTAGTTTTGCAAGCGGCAGGAAACGATCAATGTTTTCAGGTAGCAACTGACGGACGAACTGCCCTGGAATTTTCGGGTTGCCAAACGGCAAAGTGTTCGCCTCATACCCGCCAATTACAAGCCGACCACCCACGTCTGGCTTGTAGTAGACCAGCCTTTCGGGGTCTCGCAGCGTTGGGAGGTGCCCGAGTTCACCGCCAGTAGATTCCGTAATGATATATTGATGTTCCACCGCACAGGCTGGAATGCGAATGCCCAGTTTGGCCCCAATTTCCCTGCTCCACATACCAGTAGCCAATACAACATTCTGCGCCTCGAATGCGCCCATTGAAGTCTCCACCTGGGTGATCCGACCGCCGGATATTATGAAATCATTCACCTCGACTCCCTGACGGATATCACCCCCCTGTCTGCGAGCCGCTCCAGCGATAGCCTGACACAGCGATGCGGGATCAACATAGCCGTCTGAGGGAATGAAAGCCGCACCCTCCAACCCGTTTTCCTCTATTAGAGGGAAAAGCTCTTTCGCTTCTGCGGGGCTGATGACCGACATCTCAAGATCAAAGCTCCGCGCCATTGTGGCCAGACGCTTAGCCTCAAGCATCCGGTCACGCGTGGCCGCAAGCCGCAGCGACCCCGTCTTTTTCCAGTCAAACTGCATCCCTTCTTCATTTTGAAGTCGGTCATACATCTCAACGGATTTCTTGAGCATTCGCGTGGTATTCCGGGACGAGCGTAATTGGCCGACAAGGCCAGCCGCATGCCAGGTCGCCCCTTCCGTCAGACTGGCGCGTTCCAAAAGAACCACATCATTCTCGCCCATTCGGGTCAGGTGATAGGCGATGGAACATCCGATGATGCCACCGCCAACGATCAGGTGTTTGGCAGAATGCTGCGTCATAGGCCTAACCTTTTATCCGATCCATCTGAGGATCATAGAGCGGGGCAAGGGTAATCTGAGCAGGAACGCGCTCGGTCGCTACCTCCAATTCGTAGGTTCCTGCTAAAACATAGTTGTGGTCAATTGGGTCAGACGCACGCACATAACCGATGCCGATGGAACGGCTCAGCGTATGACCGTGGCCACCTGAGGATAGCCAACCACATTTCACACCGTCGCGATAAATCGTCTCACGGCCTGACAAGATTGTTTCGCTGCCAGTGGTAAACGTTGCGAGGATCTTCCTCAACCCGCATTCACGTTGTGCAGCCACTGCCTCACGACCCTTGAAGGGAATGTTTGATTTCATTTTCACCGCCCAGCCCAGTCCAGCCTCATCTGGCGTGTGGTCTGGCCCGATATCAGAAGACCAAGCCCGATACCCCTTCTCAAGCCGAAGGGTTTCGATGGCGCGATACCCCGCATCACGTAAACCGTGCTCAGCTCCCGCTTCATGCAGGGCATCATACACAGTCAGGGCGTATTCAGTGGGTAAGTGAAGTTCCCAGCCCAGCTCGCCAACATAAGTAATGCGCAGAGCCAAAACCGGGCACCCGGCGATCCCAATTTGCCTTGCAGTTGCGAAAGGCTGGGCCTCATTCGACACATTGGCACGCGTCACTGCAGACAAGATATCCCTAGCCTTGGGGCCAAAAAGCGAGAGCACAGCGTTTGAGGATGTCACATCAATCAGCTGCGCATTCATCCCATTTGGAATGTTTCGGCGGATCCAGTCAAAATCATGTGTGGCAAAACCCGTACCAGTAACAATGTAGTAACTGTCATGCCCTGTACGTACGCAGGTCAAGTCGCATTCTATCCCGCCCTGATCGTTGAGCATCTGCGTGTAAATGATCGATCCTGAGGGCTTGTCTACACGATTGGACGCAATCCATTGCAGGGCGGCCTCAGCGTCCGGGCCCTGCATGATAAATTTGGCAAATGAGCTTTGATCGAAGAGAACCGCCGCTTCGCGCGCAGCCTTGTGTTCCCGTCCTACCGGTATGTGCCAGTTAGGGAGTTCGAAAGTATAGATATCCCGAGATGTTTCTCCAATCTCAGCAAACCAGTTGGGCCGCTCCCATCCAAGCTTCTCACCAAACACCGCACCTTTCGACTTAAGCTTGTCATAGAGCGGCGAGCGGCGACAAGGCCGACCACTTTCGTGTTCCTCCGACGGCCACGCCATCGTGTAATGTTTACCGTAGGCCTCAAGTGTACGCGTGCGTACCCAATCGCTATCGGTGTGCGGTCTACCAAACCGGCGGATGTCCACGGGCCACATATCGTAGGGAGGCGCGCCCGTAGCTATCCACTCCGCCAGCGCCATGCCAGCACCGCCACCAGACGCAATCCCAAAGGCGTTGAAACCAGCTCCTACGAAAACATTGGCCATTTCGGGCGCCGCGCCCAAGATGAAATTGCCGTCAGGGGTGAAGCTTTCAGGGCCATTGATTAACTGCTTGACGCCAACACTTTCCAGTTTTGGTACGCGCGGCAAGGCCAACTCCACCAACTGCTCAAAGTGGTCAAAATTTGACTCCAGTAGCTGAAAGTCAAATGGATCGGGAACGCCATCCTTAGCCCACGGTATCCCATTTGGCTCATACCCTCCCATTACAAGGCCACCGACCTCCTCTTTGAAGTAAGTCAGCCTATCCGGATCGCGGAGCGTTGGTAGATCCTTTGGTACACCGAAGGCTTCAGTTATCATATATTGGTGCTCAACCGAAACAAGCGGCACTGTTACACCGATGGTTTTAGCCAAGTCGCGTGTCCACTGACCGCAACACAGAACCAACTTTTCGCATGCAACATCACCATCCGCAGTGCGCACACCGACTAATTTTCCCCGCTCGGAAAGAATAGCGGTGACGGGGGTATTTTCCCGCAGAACCGCACCCTTGGCTCGCGCGCCCTTTGCAAGCGCCTGCGTGATATCCGAGGGGCTGGCCTGCCCATCCGTGGGCAGAAAGGCAGCTCCGACAATGTCCGAAATGTCCATAAGCGGCCATAGGTCCTGTGCTTCTTTCGGTGTCAACAGTTGCATGTCTAGGCCGAAGGAATGCGCCGTCGTTGCCTGCCGCTTTACCTCGGTCCAGCGTTCCTCGCTACAGGCCAGTCGCAAACCACCGTTCATTTTCCAACCCGTGGCGAGCCCGGTTTCTTCCTCAAGTTTGTCGTAAAGATCGATAGAATATCCCAGCAGTTGCGTGATGTTGGCGTTGGAACGCAATTGTCCCACCAACCCTGCGGCGTGCCAAGTAGACCCCGATGTAAGTCCTGCCTTTTCAAGCAGCAGTACCTCCTCACCCATATGGGCTAGGTGATACGCTGTTGAGCAGCCAATAATACCGCCCCCGATTATCAGAGTCTTAGCAGAGGATGGAATCGTCATGGTTGGTCCTTAAGTATTTTGAAAATCTTGCAGAGCGGCATTCAGCCTGTACATGTTCTCAGCAGTGTAGGAGACATAGTCGAAGTCTAGGCTCGAATGGATTTCCGATGTCATTGACCAAAGGGTTTCTCGCATCAATGAAATGCACTTCATGGCTTGGTAAGCTCGCCAATGTGTGGCGGCTGGAACATCGAAATACTGCTCGAGCATACCCTGCTCCTGCACTTCGGTATAACCATTGTTGCCAGCCAGTCCTGCAAGATCAAAGAGCGGCGTATTGAACCCGCCATATTCCCAGTCGATCAGCCAAAGTTTGTTCTTATCATCAAGAATATTAGCGGCAAGCAAATCATTGTGGCCTATTACTAGAGAGACCGGGCCGGTCGCATCCTCTAGCTTATTTAGTCCAACCATCAGTTCCGACAGTTTAGAGGTATATCGAGATCCGTCGGTACGTAGTCGTGTGGCATATGTGCGGTTCACCTGGAATGGCCAAAAGGTCAGCACTGGGGCGGTGAGATGTGGGGCCAGAGCATAATGCATGTGCTTTAGTAGGTCTACGATGCGCGTAACATTTTTCGGATCACGGGCCACCTCTTCGGTGTAGGTCTGAGCCTCGATGAAATCGAGCACAAGCACCCCCGGTTCGTGATAATGAACGGCAGGCGAAATACCTGCAGATTCTGCCGCACGGCTCAGAGCAAGTTCGTTCCAGCGCAGAACGCCATGCTCAGGAATATCTTCACCGAACCGGACAACATATCGACGATCACCATCTGTCACCTGCAGGTTGACGTTGGTGATTCCACCGCTCAAAGGCTGAATCTGATCTGGATTGTCAAAACACGGCAGTTGCGCCGCACGGGATATCGGATCCTCTATCATAGACTCAACCTCTGTTTTTGATTGTCTGACAAGGCGTGCATGATGCGATCTGCAACAATCGCAATAAAGGCCACCGATAGGCCCGCTACAATGCCCTGACCTGCATTGGCCTTTGTCAAAGCAATGTAAACCTCTTGACCCAAGTCCCTAGTGCCCACGAGCGCGGTGATTACCAACATCGAAAGCGCAAGCATGATCGTCTGGTTCAGACCAAGTAGAAGCTGCGGCGTTGCCATTGGAATCTTTACCCGCCATAACAACTGCCGTGGGGTGCATCCCGCCATTTGCCCTGCTTCCAGCAATTGCAATGGGACTTCACGAATGCCATGCGCCGCATAGCGTACGGCCGGAGCAAGTGCGTAGAGTACGACAGCAATCATTGCACTAAAATCACCTACCCTGAACAACATCACAACGGGGATCAGGTAAACAAAAGACGGCAACGTCTGCAAAGTGTCCATCAGCCCAAGAATAACGCGACCCGCTCCCGGTTTCTGTGCAGCCCAGATTCCCAGGGGCGTGCCGACCAGCACCGCGATGAATACCGACACACCGCAAAGGTATAATGTCACCATCGCCTTGCCCCATAAACCGGACGCAGCTATGAACCCCATCATTAAAGTGGCGGCAAGACCCAATTTCCAACCCGCGACCCGCCATGAAATCAAACCTGTAACCACGACACCCCAAAGCCACGGAATGCCAGAAAAAAACTTTTTAACTGGTAAGAGAATCCCCTTTAAAAGGGCGGTCTTAATTACTTCCAGAGTGTCGAAAAAATTTACGTTGATCCACTCAATCGCATTCGACCAAAACGCACCAGTACTTATCTTCCACGCGTCCGGATAGCTTTGCACCGCTGGGATTACTAACCCCAGAATGAAAGTTACCACGACGACTAAAAGTACTGTGGTACTCCAAGGATGGCGTTGCAACACGTTGCCAGTTCGCTGATGCTCCATGCGCCTCTCTGAAAAAGCTTGACTAGTTCGGTCGAGCGCGATGGCCATCACCACGATAGCCAGCCCGGCCTCAATACCGCCACCGATGTCAAGTTTTCGCAGACTAGCTAAGACGTCGAACCCAAGCCCCCCTGCCCCGATCATCGATGCGATTATCACCATGTTCAGTGTAAGCATAATCACTTGGTTCACCCCGACCATTAGGGTCGGAGTCGCCACTGGCACCAGTACTTTCCATGTCATCTGGCGCGGCGTGGCCCCCATCATCCGCCCGGCCTCTAAAAGCTCTTCAGGCGTTCCACGCAACGCCACTATGGTCACTCGGATCATCGGAGGCATTGCATAGATCACGGTTGCCACAAGGGCGGCCACAGGGCCAAACCCGAACAAGATCAAGATAGGCACGAGATAGGCGAAAACCGGAACTGTCTGCATCAGATCAAGGATTGGGCGCAGAAGCCTTTCTACCCACACCGCACGATAGGCCAGAATACCCAACACAAGCCCACCCACTGCCCCGATTGGAACCGCAACCAGCACCGAAGCCAAGGTCACCATTGCGCTGTCCCATTGTCCAAAAACTGCAAGATAAAGGAAACATATACACGTAAGCGCCGCCAAGACCCAATCACGGGCGTAGTGACCAATGGTTACAACAATGCCGATCACGGCAATCCAACTCAGAGAAGGCGCGATCTGAACCGCAGCATCGCCAAGCCCAGTCTGGAACCCCTCAATCAGCAGGTTGCGCAGAAACTGATAGGGAATTTCAATCACCCATGCGATGGCACGTGTGAGCTCCCGGAACGTGAACAGCCCAAAATTCGCAACATCAACCAGCCAGTTCAGTAGACTGCTGATGCTATCATCAAAATTCAATTGGTACTTCTTTGGGTAACGAATGATCCAGCGTGCATCCAACGCCTTGTAGATTTGGAAAGAATAATGCGACAATAACCACGTGGTAACAAAAAGGCTCAGCCAGAAAACACCTGTTCGCATAAGGTACTTAATCAAGTGCGGCATCAGCCACGTCCGATCAGAACATCAATTACAGCCTGCGCGGTGATCTGGCCGATCACCTTTTCGTCTTTTATTACTTTCAGAGGAGCGTCGGATCTTTCTACCTCATCTGCTATGCTTTCAATGGTGGCATCATGCGCAACTTCGCCGGCAAAGTCGTTACTGGTTGCAGGCTCCATTCGGCTTTGCGCAAGTACCACTTTGGCCCGCACGACATGACGCGTGAAATCCGCCACGTAGTCGGTAGCCGGGTTTTGCACCAGTTCTTCCGGTGTTGCGACCTGTTCGATCATTCCGTCTTTCATTACTGCTATCCGGTCTGCTAACCGAATGGCTTCGTCAAAATCATGCGTGATGAATACAATGGTCTTTTTCAGCATATTCTGCAGGCGGATGAATTCATCCTGCATTTCGCGCCGGATTAATGGATCAAGCGCGGAAAACGGCTCGTCAAGAAACCACAGGTCAGGTTCCACTACCAGACTTCTTGCAATACCAACGCGCTGTTGCTGTCCACCGGACAACTCACGGGGATAATACCCCTCGCGCCCTTGTAATCCAACAAGCTCGATGACCTTCTGTGCGCTGGTTTGGCGCAATGCACGATCAACCCCCTGTATTTCCAACGGGAAAGCCACGTTTTCCAAAACAGTCAAATGAGGCATCAGGGCAAAATGTTGGAATACCATGCCCATCTTTTTGCGTCTGATTCCGATCAACTCCGCATCAGAGGCACGCAACAGGTCACGTCCTTCGAATTCAATTTCACCCGCCGTCGGCTCCACCAACCGTGACAGGCATCTTACCAGTGTGGACTTACCCGACCCCGACAGGCCCATGATCACAAAGATCTCGCCTTGATGTATTTGCACACTTACATCGCGCACAGCACCGATCACGTTTGCATTTTTCAATTTGGAAAGATTGGGCTCCTTCCCACCTTCAAGCAATGCCTCAGCCCTGGGCCCAAAAAGCTTCCAGAGATGGCGACAGTCGAGAATGACAGGTTTTTCCATGCAGACCTCGAGCGCGGTGTCTGCGCCACTCTGGTATCTTACCAACGCGAAGACCCCAATTCATAAAAAATCTTGGAAATGGGGCGCGAACAGACGCGCCCCATTGCAAGTTGGATAACTACTGGGCAATCCAGCTTTTCCAAGTAGCTTCGTTTTCGACCATCCATGCGGCCACAACTTGGTCCAACGGTTTGCCGTTCAGGTCTACGTCAGCAACCATCGCGCCCATGTCTTCGTTAGAAATTTTGAAATTTTCTACGACTTTTGCTGCGTTTGGCCACTGTTCTGACAAACCTGCCCATGCGGCCTTCCAGATCGGGCCTGTCGGCTTACCACAGTCAAACGCGGCATCGGAGTTAATGCCAACGGATGGGTCATTGTAGCATTCTGCTGAGTAAGGAGGGAATTCCACGAATTTACCTTCGTACTTGGCCGGCGCCCAATGCGGCGCATACACCCAAAGTACGATCGGATCTTGACGTTGGTACGCCGCTTCAAGTTCTGCAAAAAGTGCAGCATCGGTACCCGCATGGATGACCTCAAAGTCCATCTCAAGTGCTTCAACGCGCTCGTCGTCAAAGCCACCCCATGTCACCGGACCGCCAAGATAACGGCCGAGGGGGGCGGTTTCAGCAGTCGAGAATTCCTCAGCACAATCATTCAATGCCTCCCAGTTGGGTAGACCCGGACAGCGATCTTCCATGTAGGCCGGGTACCACCACTCTTCGATGGCCATCATTCCAGTTTCTCCCATGTTAACCACGTTGCCAGAGCCGACAGCTTCATCCAGCGCTTCACGGCCGGTGGTTTCCCAAATTTCCATTGCAAGGTGTAGATCGCCAGTTTTCAGTCCTGCAAACTGCGCGATATAATCAGCTTGTACGTATTCTACATTGTTGCCCGCTTCCTTGAGCACCTCGCCCATGAGCGTGGTCGTAACAAGTTGGCCGGACCAGTCATGAAGCGTTAGCTTGATCGGGTCGGCGGAGTCTTGGGCAAGGACGGGTGTCGCAGCAAGGCAAGCCGCGGCCAAAACAGACAAGTGTTTCATGTATTTTCTCCCTTAAGATGTCGGTGCTCTGTTTCCAATTTTTTAAGGTATCGCACCAACTTTATGCCAACATTCAACAATTAACTGCAGAAAAATCAACAGTATTCAACAAAATTTGGTAATATATGTAGCTTTTTATTTGTGATTTGTTCAAAATCCAGTCAGTTTTGCACGACGTTTAACGGAAACAATTTTGTTAATGGCAGACAAACGCTCTCGTCTTTGGGTAACCCTAGGGGTCACTACTACGGCATCGTCCGGGGCAGTGACGCTACTCTGCAAACTACTGTGTATCACCGCAAAATCGGGCGACAGCAACGTCACAATCGCAGATCAAGGTTCCGAACGGGCAATTCCTGCAACAAACAAAGCGGCCCTTCCCGGCAAAGCTATCTTTGATGGGAAATTCGATCAGTTTGGCAATCTAGACGACATATTGAGCGTTGATCCGATCAACAGCATTTATTTGTTTATCGGCGGTTGGTCGATAGTTGTTATGCTAACCAGTACCGTATTGAATTACCCGTTTGAGTTGGGATTGGTCAACGTAATAAAGGAAAATCAACACTGCGAAAGAGCACGCAGTCTGGATACAAAGATGACAAGTCCAGCTTTTTTCGCACCCCCCTGCAGTGAGTTAATCATAGCGCACCCATTTTTGAACGGTTCAAGCAAGATTACGATTTGCGAATACGCACAATTTTTTATCTTCGTGTCGGCTAGAAAAATGCGTAAAATTGGAGGAAATAGGCATTGTAATGCGCTTGTCGCAAACAAGCACATGGTTGCTGTTATTGACTTAGAGCTCCAACAAAACGATCACGTATCGCCGTCAGCAGTAATTGAAGCGATTGGTGGAGTGATATCAGTTGGGCAAGGCCAGCGGCTGTCACTCACCTTCAACGGCCTTGCGCTTGAAACCAAAAAACGGAAATTTTACGCCGAATTACTGGAGTTGTTACGTCCATGACTACGCCAACCTCAAAATACAGTGAAGAGATCCTTCGCCGGGTCGATATGATGGGTACAATAAGCATTCAGGAATTATCACAAATCATGGGTGTGTCCGATCAAACCATCCGCCGCGTCACCCGTCCATTGGCTGAACGTGGGGCTCTCAGGAAGGTCCATGGCGCGCTTGTATCAAACAAGTCGGCGCTTGATCCGCCCTTCCTGTCTCGCATGAGCCTCAATCGCGAGGCGAAGGTCGCCATTGCAAATGCGGTAGTCGAAATTGTGCAGGATGGAGACAGTCTGACCATTGACACTGGGTCAACTTCAGCCTTCATCGCGCAGATGCTGCGCGCGCGCCGTAAACTGACCGTTGTCACCAACTCTGCGTTTGTCGCCAGCACTCTTGCGATGATCCCGGGAAACAACGTATCGATGGCTGGCACCCAGCTGCGCGATCATGACGGTGCGTCTTTCGACCGCTCTGCCTTTCGAGTAGTCGAGCGCGCCCAAGTGGATTATTGCGTTCTCTCAGCGTCCATGGCCCATCCTGAAAAAGGGTTTTTGGTACATGAGCAATGCGAAGTGGACATGGCGTTTGCCATGATGCATAGCTCATCTCGTTCAATCATGGCTGTGGACGCCTCCAAGTTTCAACCACAAGCCAGAAAACCAGCACTACGGCAGCCGGACCTCAAAAAGGGCGATACTCTTGTTACCAATGTAGAACCACCCGACGCCTTCCGTCAGGTGTTAGACCATCTTAAAATTTACGTCGCTGATTGAGACGAGCCCATGCCTTAATGACGACACTTATAAACGTCGTCGCCTTCCCAAATACATCCACAAAATCGCGGTCATTGTTTTTTATTGCTTCGATCTAGCCGCAACCCCACCATGCGAAAAATGTGGGATATGTATTGTATGTCGATTAAATATCGGTCATTTTCCCACAAATTAATTTATTAACGGGCAATTTTCCACACAAATGGAGATTGAATGACTGTGGATACAATGCATTCTCACAGAGAGGTAGAGCTTCTTGATGCGGTTCGCCGGCTAGGTGGATTTGCCAAGAACACACAGCTGTCAAGTGTTCTTGGAGTTTCTGAGGAGACAATTCGGCGCTCTATCAAATCACTTTCAAAATCTGGAGCCGTTGCCCGTGTTCACGGGGGCGTATTCCTCGTCGGGACCCAAAGTGATCCAAGTTTTTTTCGGAGAATCGCAGAGAACCCAGAGGAAAAACGATTTGTTGCACACGAGTTGTCGCAATCAATTCATGATGGCATGACCCTATTTCTGGATGTTGGAAGCACCACCGCGTTTGTTGCAGAAGAGCTGAGGCTCAAAAGCAATCTTTCGATTGTGACTAATTCAACTCGGGTTGCGCAATCGCTTGTCGGTCACAATAACTGTCGTGTCTTCCTTCTTGGTGGCGAGATGCAACCCGACGAATTGGGCGCATTTGGCAACGTTTGTGAACGACAGGCGCGTCGCTATTGTTTTGATGTGGCAGTGCTCAGCGCTGACGCGTTAAATACAAAAAGTGGTTTTTTGTATCTCAATCCTGCGGAGGCCAGCCTTGCATCAGTTGTAAGCGAATGTGCAGAGATCAAGTACGTTGCAATGACACACCACAAGTTTGAAACAAAAGCACCCCATTTGGGCTTTTCACCAAGCATAGTTTCCACACTTTTTGTCGACAAGAAACCGCGATCAAAACTGTCTTCAGCACTCAATGGATGGGGTGTCAAAGTTCAGCTTGCAAAAAAACGGGACGCGCAATGCTAAAGAGAAACAGTACGCTGGTAGCACATTTAAATCATATTGTAGAACTTGCCGGTGTCGTGGCGCTTGAATATCATCGTAGATCGCTCGAAGTAGAATTCAAAGAAGATGAGAGTCCGGTTACGCAGGCCGACAAAGCGGTCGAAATGCGCATAAGATCATATCTAGAAAAACACTTTCCTGACGACCGCATATTGGGTGAAGAATTTGGTTTGACGGATGAAGTCAGGGGTGATGACGGGCACATTTGGTGTATCGATCCTATCGATGGCACGCGGTCATTTTTGTCTGGGCATCCGCTGTTCGGGTTTCTTTTGGCTCGATTACTCAACGGTGTTCCAGAAATAGGTGTGGTGGGTATGCCAAAGCTGAGCGAAACAATCATTGGTTGCAAAGATGTGGGAACTACTTTTAACGGGAAACAAATTTTCACGTCGAACCAAACATCTTTAGATCAGGCAATACTTTATATAAATGAAGGCGAAAAACTGTTGTCAGAGCAGCCGGCTGTGCTTGCAAGCCTCACAAAAATTGGCCAAACCCGCAGGTTCGCTTATGACTGTTATCCCCACGCTTTGCTCGCAATGGGGCACGTAGATATTGTTATCGACTATGATTTGCAGCCTTATGACTATTTGCCAATTGTTCCCGTTGTCGAAGCTGCCGGCGGGGTCGTTACAGACTGGCGGGGCAACTCTTTGACGATGGCTTCCGGCGGCACGGCTATTGTTTCCGCCGCCACCATAGAATTGCACTCCCGAGTTTTAAAAGAGCTGAGAAACTAAGATGGTAATCATAAGCTTCTTAGTCAGTTTGGCCGGTGCGACAATGCTGTTGTTGTTTGCTGTACGCATGGTACGCACAGGTATTGAACGCAGCTATGGCGCATCTTTTCAACGACTTCTGACACAAAACCAAAGTATGTTGGGTGCTAGTTCGTCCGGTTTAATGCTGGCAATCGTTTTGCAGAGTTCGGCAGCGGTTGCATTGCTGACAGCCGGTTTTGCTGCCAATGGATTTCTCTCGTTTCCTACTGGGCTAGCGATTATCCTTGGTGGCGATCTCGGGTCCGCACTGATTATCCAAATTCTGTCTTTCAAAATGGACTGGCTCGTACCTTTGTTGCTGGCCACTGGCGGTTGGCTGTTTGTCAAGGTGGAAAACAAGAAAAGCCGACAACTCGGGCGAGTCTTGATGGGAATTGCTCTTATATTGATTTCACTTCAATTTTTGCGAGAAGCCATAGCGCCAATTCGGGATAGTGCCTTTTTACCAGCTGTGGCGGACTATCTGGCCCGGGACTTTCTTACTGCCTTTTTGGTTGGAGCGGCTCTGGCCTTTGTGATGCATTCCAGTGTTGCAGCCATTTTGATGTGTGTCACACTTGTTCAAATCGGAGCTATTCCATTTGCTGCGGCATTATCCCTTGCGTTGGGGGCAAACATGGGAAGCGCGTTTATACCCATTTGGCTGACGCGCGACGTGAACACACGCGGTCGACGAATACCAGTTGCAAACCTGATTTTGCGTGGAAGCTGGGCCATCATTGTATTGATGGTGATCCACATTGCTTTTGACCCATCGATCCTTCTTTTTTCAAAAGCGGGCCAGTCACTGATCTATGCACATATCGGTTTTAACCTTTCATTACTTTTGCTGGCCCTGCCGTTTTGCAGGGTTTTGCAGAGTTCATTCGAGCTATTCATGCCTGATTTGCAGGGGGCACGTGCGGAAGAGCTGAATTCACAAGTTGCCAGCGCGCTTGATCCAGCAGCTTTGGACTCTCCGTCGCAAGCAATAGCCAGCCTAAAAAGAGAGCTGTTACGAATGATCGATATGGTCGAAGCAATGTTCCGGCTGATTCCAGATATGTACGAAAACGGTGCCGACGAGTTGTTTCAATCAGCTTCAGATCAGGACAAGGTCATAAACTCAACCCTTTCCGGCTTCAGGTCTTACGTAGCTAAAATTCCACCTGACACATATCGCAAGCAGGACAACAAATCAGTGCGTGGTCTGATGGACTATGCCATCCGCCTCGAAACCGCAGGGGACGTCATTTCAAAGGAAATAACGTCTGCAGCGAGGGAGATGCGTGACGGACGTATGAAGTTTTCTGACGAAGGTTGGAACGAGTTGTTAAAGATGCATGAAGGTGTTCGCGCCAATCTTCAGCTTGCTAGCAATGTGCTGATTTCAGACGATCTTGAAAGCGCTAGGTTGCTTGTTGTCGAAAAGGCAGAATTTAAACGAGCCGAACGCAAAAGCCGCAAGCGCCACCTCGCCCGCCTTCAAGACGGACGAGCCGAGAGCTTTGAAACCAGTGATGTGCACCTGAAGACATTGCGTGCGCTGAGAGACATAAACAGCCATATTTCTGCGATTGCATATCCAATACTCTACCGAAACGGCCAACTCCTGGAAACGCGTCTCATTGAGAACCTAGCGTTAAGGGACGCTAATTCATGAAATTCGAGAAAACTCTTTTTCGACGACGGCTCAATTGTCATAGGGTGGGCTTATATAATGGTAGGAATTATCGATTTTTCTTGTTAAATCATTCTGGCAAAGTGGCCAGATCAATCTTGTTTTCAATAAAAAATTGAATTCAAAAAAAAACTGAAACCAACAGAGGAGCAAATTCAATGGTCAAAACTCAAAGGCTAATCTCGGCCGTAGTAGCCGCCTTAATGGCTACCACGGCATCTGCAGAAACGGAACTGACAGTTTATACTGCCGTTGAGGCAGAAGATCTGGCGCGTTACGCGGAGACCTTTAACGAAAGTAATCCGGACATCAAAATCAACTGGGTGCGCGATTCTACTGGCATCATAACTGCAAAACTTTTGGCCGAGCGCGACAATCCGCAAGCGGATGTTGTTTGGGGGCTAGCCGCGACTTCGCTTTTGCTCCTGAAATCTGAGGGGATGCTAGAAGCGTATGCCCCGGCTGGAGTGGAAAAGCTCGACCCAAAATTTGTTGATGGTGACAACCCGCCTGCGTGGGTTGGCATGGACGCCTGGGTAGCCTCAGTCTGCTACAACACAGTCGAGGCAGAAAAAGCTGGCCTCACTCCACCGAAATCTTGGAAAGACCTTACTGATCCGCAATATGCTGGTCATCTGATTATGCCTAATCCGAACTCCTCGGGCACTGGTTTCCTCGATGTATCGAGCTGGTTACAAATCTTTGGTGAAGACGGTGGCTGGAACTATATGGATGCCTTGCATGAGAACATTGCGCGCTACACCCACTCTGGTTCGAAGCCATGTAAACTGGCAGCCGCTGGCGAAATTCCAATTGGTATCTCCTTTGCTTTCCGGGGTGCAAAGTCAAAAGCAGCCGGAGCGCCTCTGGAAATTATCGTTCCATCCGAAGGTGTAGGCTGGGATATGGAAGCTACCGCAATTGTCGCTGGCACAGCAAATATCGAAGCCGCTCAGGCTCTAGTTGATTTCACCGTCACCAAAGGTGCGAACGAAATGTACAACTCAGGTTATGCAGTTGTTGCATATCCAGGTATCGCCAAACCAGTTAAGCACTTCCCAGAAGGCCTGCTGGATGCGATGATTGATAATGACTTCGAATTTGCCGCAAACAATCGTGCCGCTATTCTCAAAGAGTGGCAGAGCCGCTACGATGGCAAGTCTGATCCTAAATAATATCCCCTGCGGGGAGCAGTCTATGCTCCCCGTACCTTTTCGATACCCCCCACCAAAACACACGAACTCTTTCTGGTGGACGCCGGAACTTTTTGGCGTCCGCGCCAAGCGATGATGTAAGGACCAAATTTGTGACGCTATCAAACGCCTCCGGCAAACTTTATTTGAGTATTGAAAACTTGTGGAAGGCCTTCGGTGACTTCCTTGCTCTAAAAGACATCACGTTGGATATCGATGAAGGTGAATTCATCTGTTTCCTTGGCCCGTCAGGCTGCGGCAAAACCACTTTGCTTCGTGCAATTGCAGGGCTTGACCTGCAAACAAAAGGAAGCGTTATTCAGGATGGGAAAGATGTCTCCAATTTACCACCTTCAGAGCGTGATTTTGGTATCGTGTTTCAATCTTACGCGTTGTTCCCAAATCTAACGATTGAGAGAAACATTGCCTTTGGGCTGGAAAATGCGGGGCGTTCCAAGGCAGAAATCAATGACCGTGTAAGTGAGTTGCTGAAACTGGTTGGTTTGCCTGACCAAGGCAAGAAATATCCCGCACAGCTATCAGGTGGCCAGCAGCAACGTATCGCTTTGGCCCGTGCAATCGCAACAAAACCCGGACTACTGTTATTGGATGAGCCTCTTTCAGCGCTGGATGCAAAAGTACGTGTACACTTGCGACACGAAATTAAAGAGCTGCAACGCAAGTTAGGCGTGACCACCGTCATGGTGACACATGACCAGGAAGAAGCGCTAACAATGGCCGACAAAATTGTGGTGATGAACCACGGTGTGATTGAACAGGTCGGATCCCCCACAGTAATTTATCGGGAACCAAAAAATCTTTTTGTTGCCGATTTTATTGGTGAGATGAACCAAGTGTTTTCCACAGTGGCCAAAGATGGACGTCTCAGTATTGGAGAGAAAACATTTGCGTGCCGCGATCACAGTTTTAGTGATGGCAAACCGGTCGTGGCCGCAATTCGCCCAGAAGATGTAATCCCGCACGAGGATGGTTATGATCCTGGCGTTGAAAACAGAAACTGTATAGATGTTCTTCTTCGCGAGATGGAATTCTTAGGATCATTCTGGCGGTGCCGTATGCAAAATGACAGGTTTGGCGAGTCCGAACTAATCGCAGATTTTTCAATTAACGCGGTCCGGCGACTGGACCTCGGCGAAGGCAAAAACATGGTCATTGAACTACCCAGCGATCGCCTTATGGCATTTGAGCGCCCGGAGGTAGGCTGATGTCCGCTTCTACGACACAAGCTTCCAAATTACCAACAGGTCCGCACGTCAAAGGCAAGCTAAGCCGCGATGATATGATGATGCGGGGCGGTATGGCCGTGATTGCCATGTACCTGATCGTAACACTGGCGTTACCGCTTTACACAATGCTTTCCAAATCGTTTTCGACTTACCAAATTCAGTTGTCACAGTATGAGTTTCAGATCAGTGATGAAGACGGAGGATTTGATGGCACTTCACTCACAGGCTCTGATCTGAATTTAAAAACTGGCGTTTATGATCATACGGATTTGAATACTGGAGCAGACGGGCGTTTGCCGGTCACAAAATTCTTCCCGGCGTTTAGTTTTCGCAGCCCTGTCTTGTATCGGGTTCGGAATACAAGTGAGGAAGGACGCTTCCTCGTCGGTTCCACTTTGCATGACTCCACCACCTGGGTTGAACTGGACTCAAACACATTCAGACGTGTCCAGTTGCGACCTGTGCAGGCCACAGGATTAGACAACTTCGTCAACTACTTTTCGACGCCAGCTTTGTTTAATTCAATCAAAAATTCCCTTTGGATCTCGCTTCTGAGCACCCTCGTGACCGTGTCATTGGCGTTTTGGTTTGCTTATGCCCTTAACCGAAGCTGCATGAGGTTTAAAGGTATTTTTCGGCTGGTTGCCATGGCTCCAATCCTTGTGCCCTCGTTGCTGCCAGGAATTGCCCTTGTGTACCTGTTTGGCAATCAGGGGATGCTCAAAGAGCTTCTTTTCGGGGCTAGTATATACGGGCCGATTGGTATCGTAATTGGATCAGTTTTCTTTACTTTTCCTCACGCCTTTCTCATTATCTCAACCGCTCTGGCTATTTCAGACGGGCGCCTTTACGAGGCCGCCGCAAGTTTGCGCACCTCGCCTTGGCGCACGTTCTGGACCGTCACTATTCCAGGTGCACGATATGGATTGATTTCTGCCGCTTTTGTAGTCTTCAACCTGGTCATTACCGATTTTGGCCTGCCAAAAGTGATCGGAGGTCAATTCAATGTACTTGCTGTTGATATTTACAAACAGGTGATTGGCCAACAGAACTTTGAAATGGGTGCTGTCGTCTCGGTAATCCTTATCATTCCGGCATTCTTTGCCTTTGGAATTGACCGCCTGGTACAGTCCAAACAGATTTCATCTCTTACAGCGCGGTCTGTACCATACGAACCCAAACCTAATCGAAAGACCGATAGCTTTTTCCTTATTTATTGTGGCGCAATTGGACTGTTTATAGTGGGAATGCTTGGTGTTTGTCAGTTTGCGGCCCTAATAAAGTTCTGGCCATATGATCTGAGCCTGAGTTTGAACAACTATCAATTCAACAAGATGGACGGTGGCGGTTGGAGTGCCTACTTCAATTCGATCAAACTTGGACTTTTTACCGCGGTCGCGGGAACGGTGATAGTATTTTTTGGCGCCTATTTGGTTGAAAAATCCAATGGATTTTTGGTTGGTCGAGCAGCTTTTCAGATGATTGCGATGCTACCAATGGCCATTCCGGGTATGGTATTGGGTCTTGCCTATATCTTCTTCTTCAACAATCCTTCAAACCCTTTTCATGGCATCTACGGCACAATGGCCATTTTGGTGATTTGCTCTGTCACGCACTTTTATACAGTGTCACACCTGACGGCGGTGACTGCATTAAAACAAATGGATCGCGAATTTGAGTCCGTGTCAGCTTCGCTGAAGCAACCAACTCTCAAATTGTTTAGTAGGGTCACTGTACCGGTTTGCTTGCCAGCCGTTCTCGACATTTCAATTTACTTGTTCGTGAACGCAATGACGACAGTTTCCGCAGTGGTATTTTTGTACTCTCCCAAAACGTCCTTGGCATCGATTGCCGTGCTTAACATGGATGACGCAGGCGATATTGCACCGGCCGCAGCTATGGGCATGATGATCTTTTACACCAACGCTGTGGCGCGGATAATCCACCTGATTGCATCTAAGGGGATCCTTGCTCGCACTCAGGCGTGGCGCACACGGTAATAATAAATACAGTTAAACCTGTTTTATCGCGATCAGATCGCGGTGGTATTTTCTTTTTCAGATTGAATTTTTTTAGCAACGGCCATGAAAGCGCAAATAGCCCGTACATCCCGACGCTGAGTCAAATGCACCATAGTTTCGCTCATCTGTATGTCAGCATCCAAAAGCTCAATTGTTATAAACCGGTCATCCCGGACATATTCAGCCAATGAGACGAACCCGATACCGGCTCCAGAAGCAACAACCTCTCTGACTGCTTCACGGCCTTCTGCAATGATTGCCGGCTTCAGAATAACACCGTGTTTTTTGGCCTCATCCTCCAGCTTCTGCCGGGTTTTTGAGCCACTTTCGCGAAAAACCAAAGGATACCTTGATAGTTCCTGGAACGTGAGCTTTCTTTTGGAAGCCAACTTGGTATCTCGCGCGGCAAAGGCCGTAATTTTTGTGGATCCCAGATTTAATGTTGCCATATCGGAGCCAGGCGTTAAACTTCCAACAACTCCAATCTCAGCATTATAAGCACGCAAATCTCCCAAAATTTCTTCTGTATTGCCAGTGCGGAGCATAACTGAAACGTTCGGATACTTTTTGCGGAACTTCCCTAAAACAAACGTGATGTGATGCGCCGAGTCAGCAATTATGCGGAGTTCACCGTCTACAACCGCACTTTTTGAAGAAAGATACTCATCCATCTGCTGTTCCAATTCAAAATACTGCTTGGTAAATTGAAACAATTGCTCGCCTTCCGGGGTAAGAAGTACGCGTTTTCGTTCTCGCCGGAACAATAAAACGTCATGTTCCTGTTCCAGTTTTCCCACTTGTTCTGAGATTGCAGGTTGTGACAAAAGCAGAAATTCTGCGGCGCGTGAAAACCCTCCCAAATGGGCTACATAGTGAAAGGCTCTTAGCTGGCTGTGACGCATTTGATTTCTCTGAACACAAGTATAGGCTGAACCTATTTATTGATTGATAATAACAATTTCACATATGGAAGAAATTTCTGCAATGGTGCCGTGATACCGTCATTTCCGGAGACAGCAGATGCCTTTGCCAGACATCAAATTAGAAACCCCCAGGCTGGGTGAACCATACCTACTAACTCCAGGTCCGCTTACAACGTCATATGCAGTTAAAGAAGCGATGTTACGGGATTGGGGCAGCTGGGATGATGACTTTCGCAGCATGACCTATGAGATGCGAACGCGTCTGTTGGATTTGCTTGGAGGCGGAAAAAGCGCGTTTGATTGCGTGCCTATGCAGGGCAGCGGATCTTTTTCAGTTGAAGCCATGCTAGCTTCTTTCATTCCTCGCGACGGAAAGGCCTTGGTACTTGCAAACGGAGCCTATGGTCTTCGTTCAGCACAGACATTGCGGTATCTCGGTCGAGACCATATTGTGCTGGACAAAGGGGACTATCTGCCGCCCCGCGGGAAAGAAATTGCCGGAATTTTGACTGATGATCCTGAGATCACACATGTTGTTGCAGTCCACTGCGAAACCAGTTCTGGCATTCTCAATCCTGTTGAGGAAATTTCCGAGGTAACATACGCCGCAGGCCGCAAGCTTCTGATCGACTCAATGTCTGCCTTTGGAGCGATTGAACTTAAGGCATCAGACATTCGTTATGAGGCAATAGTTTCATCAGCCAACAAGTGCATTGAGGGCGTGCCTGGCTTTGGTTTTATTATTGCCCGAAAAAGCGAACTGAAGGCAGCCAAAGGAAACAGCCATTCGCTAAGCCTAGATGTTCACGCACAATGGTCACACATGAACAAAACGGGACAGTGGCGGTTCACGCCACCCACGCATGTAGTCGCCGCCTTCCTCGAAGCTTTACGCGCACATGAGGCCGAAGGTGGAGTTGCCAGTCGTGGTGACCGTTACACGAAAAACCGGGATGTCTTGATTGCTGGAATGCGCGAGTTGGGTTTTGAAACATTGCTCAAGGATCGTTGGCTATCGCCGATCATCGTGACATTCTTTTGTCCTGCGGACAAAAACTTTGTCTTTGATACCTTTTACCATTCTATGAAAAAAAAGGGATTTATCATCTACCCAGGAAAGCTGACCATCGTGGACAGTTTTCGCGTCGGTTGCATCGGTCAAATGGATGAGCACGTAATGCAGCAGGTTGTAGCTGCTGCTAAAGAAACGCTGGAAGAAATGAATATTACCAATGCTGCACCTCCGGCAATAGCACTCGAAGAACGAGCCAAGCTTGCCGCTTGACTCAAACAAAGGAAATACCTGATGACCATTCAAACCCCTGTTGTCGCTAACGGGCGCGCCTATCCCGCACCCAAAGTTTGCGCGATAGCGATCTGTCTTGATGGATGTGAGCCAGAATATCTGGACAAAGCCATTGCAGACGGCTTGATGCCGACGCTCAAGCGCATGCGTGCAGAAGGCACAGACCGCCTAGCACACTCCGTTGTGCCGTCATTCACCAACCCGAATAACCTGTCAATTGCGACCGGCCGTCCTCCTGTCGTGCATGGTATCTGTGGCAACTATCTATACGAGCCCGAGACTGGTGAAGAGGTCATGATGAACGATGTGCGTTTCCTACGCGCGCAGACTGTTTTTAAATCCTTTTATGATGCAGGTGCCCGTATTGCGATTGTCACCGCCAAAGACAAACTGCGCGCTCTGCTCGGCGCTGGACTAGAGTTTGATCAGGATCGTGCCAAATGTTTCTCCGCAGAGAAGTCAGACAGTTCGACTGCACAAGAACATGGTCAGGCCGAAGCCAGTAAATGGCTGGGCATGGCACAACCTGAAGTTTATTCTGCTGAATTGTCCCAGTTCGTTTTCGCGGCTGGTGTAAAGCTTTTAAAAGAATGGGCGCCGGACGTGATGTATTTGACCACAACCGATTACGTTCAGCACAAATATGCGCCTGATCAGGCCGAAGCCAAATCATTCTATGAAATGTTTGACAAATACCTGACCGAATTGGACGCGATGGGGGCCGCCATTGTTGTTACAGCCGACCACGGAATGAAGCCCAAGCATCACGCTGATGGTTCACCTTCGGTGGTCTATGTTCAGGACTTACTGGATGAATGGCTGGGCGAGGCCGCAGCACGTTTGATCCTGCCGATCACTGACCCATATGTTGTGCATCACGGAGCGCTTGGATCTTTTGCAACAGCCTATTTACCTGATGGTTCGGATCACGAGGATATCATAGCCAAACTGCGCGCTACAGACGGGATCACCCACGTTTTGACCAACGCCGAAGCGGTTGCTTGTTTCGAGTTGCCTGCCGACCGTATCGGCGACGTAGTTCTGGTATCCGGTGAAAATATCTGTATCGGCACTTCCGAGCATCGCCATGATTTAGAAGCACTGAATGAACCGCTGCGCAGCCACGGCGGTTTGACCGAACAGGTGGTGCCCTTCATTTGCAATCGCATTCTGCCATTGCCTGAGCGTCCGGTGCTTCGTAACTTTGACGCCTTCTTTTATGCAACCAATGCTGCGGCCCTGTAATCAATGGATGAATCAATGAGCAAAACTGAAATTCGAAATGAAGGCATGCGCATCGGGGGAGAGATTGTCTTCACCAAAGCTGTTGTTGAGGTAAAATATCCCTACACCGACGAAGTGATAGGAACTGTGCCGGCAGGCACTGCCAAACATGCCAAACGTGCTTTTGAAATTGCGGCCAACTACCAATCCAAGCTGACACGATATGAGCGCAGCCAAATTCTGCAACGTGCTGGTGAGCTGATTGGTGAAAAGCGCGATTACCTCGCCAAATGGCTAACGCTTGAACTTGGTATCTGCCATCAACACGCAATTTACGAAACCAAACGTGCACAGGACGTTTATCAGTTTGCGGCCGCGCAGGCACTAAATGATGATGGTGAAATATTTAGTTGCGATCTCACTCACAACGGCAAAGACCGCAAGATCTTTACCAAACGCGAACCGGTCAATGCAATTTCGGCGATCACACCGTTCAACCATCCACTGAATATGGTCAGTCATAAAATTGCACCGTCCATTGCAACCAACAACTGCATGGTGTGTAAGCCGACAGAACTTACTCCTCTCACCGCGATTGCTCTAGCCGATATTCTATACGAAGCGGGCCTACCACCAGAGATGTTCCAGATTGTGACCGGTTTGCCAGAGGACATTGGCGAAGAGATGATGCTCAATGAACATATTGACATCATTACCTTTACCGGCGGTGTGCCAGTGGGCAAATTGATCGCGAACACAGCAGGTTATAAACGCCAAGCGCTTGAGCTGGGCGGAAACGACCCACTGATAGTTTGCAATGATCTTTCTGACACTGATCTTGAAAAAGCAGCGACCATTGCAGTGGCTGGCGCAACCGGCAATTCCGGTCAGCGCTGTACTGCAATCAAACGTATCCTTGTTCAGGAAAGTGTGGCGGAAAAATTCGTGCCGCTGGTTCTAGAGAAAGCCAAAAAAATAAAATTTGGTGATCCTCAAGACCCTGAAACAGAACTGGGTTGTGTGATCCATTCTCAGGCAGCTGAACTGTTCGAAACGCGTGTCTTTATGGCCGAGGAACAAGGCGCCGAAATCTTGTATCACCCGGGTCGTAAGGGCGCTCTTCTGCCGCCAATCGTAGTCGACAAGGTCCCCCATAATAGCGAATTGGTTATGGAGGAAACCTTTGGTCCAATCATTCCAATCGTACGCGTCCCTGACGATGATGAAGAGGTCATGGCGATTTCGAACTCAACCGCGTTCGGATTATCTTCGGGTGTGTGCACCAATGATCTAAATCGGGCGATTTCTTATATTAATGGTCTTGATGTTGGCACTTGTAACATCTGGGAACAGCCCGGCTATCGGATAGAGACCTCACCTTTCGGAGGTATTAAAGACAGCGGAAACGCCGTCAAGGAAGGTGTAACCGAGGCAATGAAATTTTTCACCAACGTAAAAACATACTCTTTGCCTTGGCCCGGTTAAAGGCCGAAATGTCCGTTCTTTAGATTTTCAGGGGCTCAGTTCACTGAGCCTCTTTCTTTTGCAGAGGTCCCCTGACAATGAAAATCATCCAGACCGAAGGTGAGTCAAATACATCCACAGCCCGCAAGGAATGGCTGAGCCAGACTGCCAATCCCCTATCGGCCCCTTTGCTAGAACGCGACTCGAATGCATTTTTGCATCAAAGCCTTTCTAGCCCATGCGTGAGTACAATCGCCAAAGCAGAAGGTATCTGGATTGAAGATCTGGACGGGCGTAGGTTCATGGACTTCCATGGCAACTCTGTCCATCATATAGGCTGGGGACATCCAAGACTGATTGAGGCAATTAAGGCTCAGTTGGATGAACTTCCATTTTCGCCGCGCCGTTTCACAAACGAACCAGCCGTTGAGCTTGCAGAAAAACTGGTAGAAATTGCGCCCGGCGATCTTGGAAAGACTTTGTTCACCACAGGTGGATCGGACGCAAATGAAGTGGCAATGAAAATCGCACGGGCAGCAACAGGACGTTTCAAAACCGTTAGCTTCTGGGATGCGTTTCATGGAGCTGGTCTTGGCGCGGCTAGTGTAGGCGGCGAGGCCACATTTCGCAGCCACATTGCCGGCCCTCTTTTGTCTGGAACCGAGCATGTGGCCCCTTTTGCGTGCTACCGGTGTCCATACAATCATGCAGGGCCAGATGTCTGTGGCTTGGCATGTGCTAAAATGGTTGAGTTTGTTCTTGAGCGCGAGGGCGACGTGGCCGCGGTTATTGCGGAGCCGATGCGGGCCGTTCCCTATGTCCCACCTGCTGGATTTTGGAAGGTGGTTCGGGAAGCATGCAACCGCCACGGCGCATTGTTGATTATGGATGAAATCCCTACAGGACTTGGGAAAACCGGCCGGATGTTTGCGTTTGAACATGATGACGTCATTCCGGACATTGTCACGATGGGCAAGGCGTTAGGCGGTGGCATACTGCCAATTGCAGCATGCATCGCGCGCAAGGACCTGAACGTTTGCGGCGATTTTGCTATCGGCCACTACACCCACGAAAAGAATCCAGTGACAGCGCGTGCAGCGTTGACCACTATCCAGATTATCGCTGAAGAAGGGTTGGCAGTGCGCTCGGCTGAGATGGGTGCATACGCGTTGGACGAGTTAAAAGACCGGCTTGGATCGGTTCGGATCGTTGGAGACATTCGGGGTCGAGGCTTGTTGTTTGGGGTCGAGATCGTAGAGGATCGCAGCACAAAAACGCCGGGCGACGCTCTTGCCGAAAAGATTTACTACTCTTGCCTCAGCGCTGGGCTGAGCTTCAAAATTTCTCAAGGTTGTGTTCTGACGCTTTCTCCTCCGTTGACAATTACACGAGCCGAGCTCGATTCCGCACTCGATATTGTTGTTTCAGCCATAAAGACGTTCGCTTGAACCTCGCAATTGGCCTTGTGGTGCTTGCGGCGGCCATGTTGCACGCAGTTTGGAACGCTCTAGTGAAAGGGGCGGAAGACAAGGTCGTTATTCTTGGCCTGATTGCATTTGGCCATGTAATTCTTGGTCTTTTAGTTATCATTTCTGTGCCACTGCCTCAGGTTGAAACCATTCCCTACATAATGGCGTCAACTGTAATCCATTGGGGGTATTATTACTTGCTGAACACCGCCTATAAGCTTGGCGATTTCAGTCTGATGTATCCAATTTCCCGAGGACTAGCGCCCGTTTTGATCGCCCTTGGTTCTCAGTTTTGGATTGGCGAAAGACTACCGGTCCTCGCTTGGGCGGGAATCCTGACGGTGTCCGGTGGCATCATGGTGTTGACCGGGGGGCTTTTTTCAGGATCGTTGTCCAAAAGTGCGACCGTCACAGCAATTGGCGTCGCTTTTTCAGTCACCGCCTATTCCTTGGTTGATGGAGTCGGAATCCGAATTTCTGGAAATCCCCTCGGTTATATCGGGTGGCTTTTTGTGGCCGAAATATTTGTTGTGATTTTCATTTTGGCATCACATTGGAAATGTCTGTTCGCAGTATCTGGAAAGACATTCGTTCTGGGTTTAGCCGGTGGGGTTATATCAGCGCTGGCTTACGCGATGGTCCTGTATGCCAAAACCACTGCCCCTCTCGGTATAATCTCAGCCCTTCGCGAAACATCCGTGATCTTTGCCACAATGATTGGGGTAATCTGGTTCAAAGAAGGCGCGGCTAAAAGGCGCTTGGTCGCTGCAGTGCTTGTCGCAGGTGGGATTGGGATTATGGCAATGGCAATTTGAAATGCCTCAAAACGCATTGCAGCGGGGGTCGGAAGAATTCGAATAAGCCTGTTCGAAACCAACACGACTGTCCTTAATGCTACACCAAGACTGCGCACTAAACGAAAGCAGCGATACCGTTCACCTCAAAATGATTGCGAATTGAGAGGCTGCGACGCCGATTGAAGTGATTTAAAACCGATGCGTGAGCGAAAACAAAGTTCTCCATCGCTGGTTCTAACCGTCGATGAGTTTAATGGGAGTTTTGCTTTGATTTTTCAGACAACGCCCAGTTTGTTGTCAGCCAATACTACTAATGACCTTCATCACGACACCAGATAACCGCAGTAGGTTGATCAAAATGACATGTGGCAGGCCGATGTACTTCAATATTTTTTTATGGAGTTCCAAAGCCACCTTACAATCAGCACACGCGATAAAGTGGCAAATAAGGATTTGCGCTCCTGACCTACTGCGCACCTCGCGTCGTGTATCTCACCGTTTTTCATTATTCGTGCTTCATCCAAATGCCATCGTCTATTCGAATGATAATGAAGTTGTTGAGCCTTCTAGAGTCAAAAACACACCGAAAAATGAGCCAAACCAGTTCAAGCAACGTCGCACTGTCGCGTAACTGATTTCAATTATGTGCTAATGTGGCATTTCCTTGTTGTCATAGGGATATAACGGGAACAGTACGCGAAATATCACCACGAGGCAGATAATTTTCGAACTTACCCTAAAAAAGTGAAATTGGCTGCGCCTGACTATCGAACGACGGTTTAAAATCGGACCTGCCCGTCTTCAGCTAGCTTTGGTTGATCATGCTAAGTTTTCGCAAAACAAGAACAAAACTAATCAGAACATCTCAGGCGCGCCCTGTGGGTTTGTCATATCAAATCTTTGGTGTACGTTTGCCCCCAGTTAACGTTCAAATTTTGGGAATTTTAGAGTGTGCCCCAAGGAGAAAGATTTTGGCTGACATTGGAATGAGAGGTAAAAACTTAATCGCAATGATCGCATTGGCAAAAAAGAGTGATCTTAATTTCGCATATTGCCCGGGGAACGACGCAAAAGAAGACGTTTTTGTACTAGATCGGAGGAGAAAGCCTGAAATCCTTGGCCGTGCGGCTAAGTCCGAAGGCACAGGAACCAAGCTATGTTATGGCAGCGCTTCAATCACAGGCAAAGTCATGTCACTAACCTGCGATAAAACGCTAGATAATGTTGCAAAGAAACTCGAAAAATTTCTGAAATCTGAAGCTCTTTCAATGAACGTGATTGTGCTAGATGAATTTGGGAACCTCTTGGAACAGCATACAGGTGACCTAGGTGAAGACGACCTAGCGAATGAGAAAAAAACAGCTGCCGAAATCGCTTTGGAAAATGCCGCCAAAGAAACAAGAGCTGCAGAAGATGCCAAAATCATAGCCACCAAAGCAGATAACGCGTCACCATTAGTCGCCAACGGAACAGACGACAAAGCCACGATGCTTCAACGGCTAAAGGCAATTGCCACGCAAGTGAAGGCCGCAATTCAAATGGCTCCAGCGGCGGTTCGGCCCCCGTTGGTAAAAGAATTTAAAAAGGCAGTTGCCGCCTTGCAAGGGAACGACTTCACCGCGGCCGAAGCATCTCTCACAAAAATTGCGGGAGCCCTCAATAAACTAACGGCCGCCACCAATACAACTGAAAATACAGAGGAAAAAGGCAAGACTTAGCGCACTAAACGCGGCAAACTAGAATTTTCTGTTCTTGAACTCCTACCAGTTGGGTGCGCTGACACTGACAAAATGCGTGTAATCTAAAATTTTGCGCCCGCTCCCTATGAGCGTCGCAAGTTCGTGACGATCACCTCAGAGCAACACTATTTTAGCATCGTTTTCTTCAAGAATTTAGTGGCGGCAGTATGTTGTCGGCGTTTGGTGACGTAGCTTTCCAGCACTTCGCCTTCGTGATCCACGGCCCGCCAACGTTAACGCATCTCGCCGGTGATCTTGACGAATACTTCACCTAGATGCCGCTGCCAGTTTGAGAATGCATGTATTCGATCGACCCAATTTTTACGGGTTTCAACGGTAAACGATGACCCAATTCGAATTTGCCTGAAAGTACTGGTGGCGGGCACCCCCGCCACCAGTCTTTTTAGTCTACGAGAACCACCAGCGTTCAGGGGCTTTTTCGCCATCCATTTCCCAGTTGGCGGCGACAGCATCGTCGTGCGAGAGTTTCTTGCTCACGCCCATGATATAATTCGCGAACATCGGGATAATGGAGCCACCATCGTCATTCACTAGCAACTGTGTTTCGCGATACATCTCGGCGCGCTTGGCCTGATCCAACTCGGCGCGAGCCGCAATAACTAGCTCATTGAAACGCTTGGACGCATCTGTGCCAACCCAAGCGGTATCGTTCCACTCGGTCGTGTTCACATAGGCCGCGCTATACATCCAGTCAGAGGTCGGACGGCCGCCCCAGTAACAGGTGCACCAGCCTTTCTTATTCCAGACATTTGACCAGTAGCCATCTTTTGGCTCACGGACGACCTCAACATTGATACCAGCTTCGCCGGCCGAGGCTGCTATCAACTCTGCCGCATCAACTGCACCAGCAAACGCAGCGTCCGACGTTGAAAGCTGAATTGCACCGCTGTGGCCAGACTTTTTGTAATGGTGCGCTGCTTTGTCAGCGTCGAACTCACGTTGAGGCAGATCGTTGGCATAAAAACTTGTCGCCGACGAAATCGGGTGGTCGTTACCAAGTGCGCCATGTCCCAAAAGAATCTTGTCGACCAGTTCTTGTCTTTTCACCGACAGCTTTAGCGCCATGCGCAAGTCGTAGTTTTCAAAAGGCGACACGTTCAGGCGCATCGGCATGGTGTAGTGAAGCGTTCCTGTCGTCTCCAAGATTGAAATGTTCGGATTTCGACCCAACAGGTTCACTGTTTTCGGATCGACCCGGTCAATCGCATCAACGTCGCCGTTCATCAGTGCATTCTGACGTGCCGTCACATCGATTATCGAGATCATTTCAATAGCGTCAAAATGTGCTCGACCTTCTTTCCAGTAGTTCGGGTTACGTGTTGCATTAACGCGTACACCGGGCTCATATTTGTCGATGACGTAGGGGCCAGTTCCAATGCCCGCTGTCGGGTCAATTTTGCCATCCTTCGACGGGAGTATAAGCAAATGATAGTCACTGACTAGATATGGGAAATCGGCGTTTGCACCGTCCAGAACAAACACAACTTTATTATCCCCGTCTGCGCTTATGTCGACGATGGGAGTTAGAAGACCTTTTGCGGCAGATTTTGAGTCCTCGCCGCGATGATAGTTATAGGTTGCGATAACATCTGCCGAAGTCAGAGCCTGACCGTTGTGGTGCGTCACCCCGCTACGCAGATTGAACACCCAAGTTTTGGCGTCATCTGATGTATAGCTTTCGGCCAATTCAGGAACCAAATCCCCAGCATTGGAGATTTCTGTAAGGCAGTTTCCATACAGGAAACCGGTTGCAGTGGAAAAGCCGTTTTCATATGTGCCTGGATCCAGCGAGTCAGTGGTCGAGCCATGCGCCTTGCCGATCCGCAGCGTCCCACCCTTTTTGGGCGTTGCTGCCATTGCACTTCCTGCCATAGACAGAACCGGTAGCGCCGCGCCTGTCGCCAATGCGGTTGAAACAAATTTACGACGGTCGATAAGACCGGAACTAAATCGGTTCTTCTGATTTTTCATGTACATTTTTTTCACCGAACTTCTCCCAAAAAAATTTGTTATGCGCGTTTTCGCAAGGATCTGTCCCGAAATGGGGCAAATCAAGATCAATAGGTTAATCCAAACCAATGCACAGGATTTCCGCCCGCATGTCTAGTCCAAGAGCAAAAATATTGACAAAATAACAACATAAGCGAACACGCATCGAGACATACCCCTCCATGGCAAAAAAATTTGGTCGAAGGTTTACAACTGACCGCTATTCGCGGTTAGTATGCCGCAGGTCTGCCAAAGTGATCCTTCATCAACGGCTAAAAGGCAGCAAGCAGGGGGAATAAACGCTTTGCATTCCGTACTATCAACGATTCTCAAGCGACTGGGTCTTGGGTTAATTACACTGTTGGTCGTTTCAGCAATCATCTTTTCGGCCATGGCAATGTTGCCAGGTGATTTTGGCGAGGCGGTCCTTGGACAAGCAGCGACCGAAGATACTGTCGCAGCGTTTCGAAGAGAGTTGGGGCTCGATAGACATCCCGTTTTGCGGTATTTTGATTGGGTTGGTTCAGTCATGCAAGGCGACTTGGGCACCTCTTTCTCTGGACGAGCTGCGTCTGGTGTAGATCGATCGCGTGAAGTGACCGATTTGATAGGACCAAGGCTGAAAAACACGCTGTTTCTTGCCGGTGTAACCGCCGTGATCGCCGTACCGCTTGCTTTGATACTGGGTTTGACTGCCGCTCTATTTCGTAATTCATTTTACGATCGGGCAGTGAACGCAGCAACTCTTACCACTATTGCGACACCTGAATTCTTTGTTGCATACATTCTGATCCTTTTGCTGGCTTCGCTATGGCCTGTGTTTCCGTCGCTTGCAAATGTCGATGCCGATACAGGACTGGGCGAGCGGCTCTTCAGGGTCGCCCTACCCTCGATGACCCTTACGCTGGTAATTGTGGCGCATATGATGCGCATGACGCGGGCGGCGATCATCAATCTTTTGGCATCGCCCTATATCCAAATGGCGAGGCTGAAAGGTGCCTCACAGTCCGAAGTTATTCTGAAGCATGCCCTCCCCAACGCTTGGGCGCCGATTGCCACTGTTATTGCTTTCAACTTAGCATATCTGGTCGTGGGTGTTGTGGTGGTCGAAGTCGTTTTTGTTTATCCGGGCATTGGCCAGTTGATGGTCGATGCGGTGACAACACGCGACATACCCGTGGTTCAAGCCTGTGCCCTGATCTTTGCGGCCACTTACATTCTACTTAACCTGATAGCCGACGTCATTGGCATTGTCACCAACCCGAGGCTTTTGCAACCCAGATGAGCGAAACACCTGACACATATTCCGCCTCTGGCGAGGTTAGCTCTGTTCGCAAGCGGCGTACACGCTGGGAACGTATCAGAATAGTACTAAATACAGCCCCGCCAACAGCATGGTTCGGCATGATTGTGGTCTCAATTTATTGCATTACTGCGATTTTCGCACCATGGATTGCGCCTTACGGCGAGGCTCAGATCTTTGCTGTGCCCTATGCTCCCTGGGATTCTGTGCATGTCTTCGGCACTGACCAAATCGGCCGCGACATCCTTACCCGCCTTATTTATGGCGCTCGAAATACCATGGGAATCGCACTAATTACGACGTTCTTGGCATTTCTGATCGGCGGCGGATTGGGATTAGCAGCTGCTATCAATCGAGGCTGGCTTGATCAGGCGCTAAGTCGCACGGTTGATGTGCTCATGGCTATACCAGCGCTGATCTTTGCACTGGTTTTGTTGTCCATATTTCGCCCATCCGCAACTAGCCTTATCCTGATCATTGCAGTTTTGGACAGTACCCGGGTCTTCCGATTAACCCGCTCGGTAGCGGTAAACGTCGCGGTAATGGACTATGTCGAAGCCGCACGGCTGCGCGGTGAGGGCCTTGGCTGGGTCATGCGTAAAGAAATTCTACCCAACATCATGCCACCATTGGTCGCCGAATTTGGATTGCGCTTCTGTTTCGTGTTCCTGACCATCGCTGCCCTCAGTTTCCTTGGTGTAGGTATTCAGCCACCAACAGCCGATTGGGGTTCAATGGTGCGCGACAACGCCTCGCTGATCCAGTTTGCAGCATATGACATGAAGGCGGGCCTGACGCCTCTTTTGCCGGCGGCCGCCATTGCTCTTCTCACAGTTGCGGTGAACTTCATCGTTGATTGGTTCCTCCATCAGACAAGCGGGTTGCGCGATGAACACTAAAACCAAATTCGGCCAGAAGGGCGACGTCCTGCTGGAAATGCGCGACATAATGATAGAAGGTTACCACGACGAGCAGTGGCATCAGATCATCAAGGGCGTCAACCTTACACTAAAACGCGGCGAAGTGATGGGTCTGATTGGTGAGTCCGGTGCTGGGAAGTCCACACTAGGGCTGTCGGCGATGGGATATACACAGCCGGGCTGTCGGATCAATGGTGGATCAATAGTGTTCGATGGAATGGACCTGACAACCGCATCCGAAAAGAGTAAACGCAGCGTCTGGGGCACTCGGATCACTTATGTTGCGCAATCTGCCGCTGCATCTTTCAATCCGGCGCATAAGCTGATTGACCAAACAGTCGAAGCTGCTAACCGAATGAAATTGCGCAGCGATGCAAACTCCCGTGCCGATGCAGTGGATCTGTTTGGGCAATTACAACTGCCCAACCCCGATGTGATTGGCGGACGTTATCCGCACCAAGTTTCGGGTGGGCAACTGCAGCGGGTCATGACCGCGATGGCTATGTCACCTCGTCCTGATCTTATTATCTTTGATGAACCGACGACCGCGCTAGATGTGACGACGCAGGTGGATGTTTTGGCTTCGATGCGCAAGATCGTCGAAGACTTTAATACAGCCGCAATCTACATCACTCACGATCTGGCCGTGGTCGCGCAGATGGCTGATACCATCAAAGTGCTGCGTTACGGCGAAGAGGTCGAACAGGCGGAAACCCGCAAGATGCTGACCAAGCCTGAGAAAGCCTACACAAAATCGCTCTGGTCGGTACGTGCGCTCGAAAAGCCGGAGGAAAAAGGCGATGACATTATCCTGTCGGTTGACAACCTCGACGCGGCTTACTCCAAGGTCAAGGTATTGCACAACGTCAATATATCTTTTCCCCGTGGCAAAACCACAGCGGTTGTGGGTGAGTCCGGTTCGGGGAAATCAACGGTTGCACGGGTAATCACGGGGTTGCTCCCGCAGGCAGCCGGCCGAGTAATGTTCAACGGCGAAGAACTGCCACCAAAACTAACGGACCGCTCGAAAGATCAGCTCAGACGCATCCAGATGATCTATCAGATGGCTGACACGGCGATGAACCCGCGCCAGACGGTCGAGGAAATCATTGGGCGCCCATTGGATTTTTACCTCGGCCTGAAGGGCAAAGCTCGCGAGGCTCGCGTGCTCGATCTTTTGAGGATGATTGAGCTCGATGAAAGCTTTATGGACCGATATCCGTCCGAGCTTTCAGGTGGGCAAAAACAGCGTATCTGTATTGCCCGCGCCCTCGCAGCCGAGCCAGAACTTATCATTTGCGACGAAGTTACCTCGGCTCTTGACCAGATTGTACAGGAAGGCATTTTAAAGCTGCTTTTGAAGCTGCAAAAAGATTTTGGATACACTTACATGTTTATCACCCATGATATTGCCACTGTCAGGGCAATTTCGGATGAAATCGTGGTTATGCTGATGGGTGAAGTGGTGGAACAGGGGCTAAAAAGTCAAATATTGTCACCGCCTTTCCCGGATTATACGGAACTGTTATTGTCCTCGGTGCCCGAAATGGACCCGGACTGGCTGACAGGGCTTCTGGCCGAAAGAAGCGCCGACTGATAAGGTCCCGTCGCGTGGGGTTCCTACTGCTAGGGCAATAAGGCTTCTTCGCGAAGCGGTTAGACAAATTCGAACCAAGCTCTAGAAGGCCAGTGAAGCTACCTTTTAAACTTATCAAAGTCTACGCCACTCAGCGAGAGCAGCAATTAGGTTAAGCTTGAATTGGCATCTTTGCGAAAGGCTGTGATCCTGATTGAATTGATTTAAAATGGGCGCATGGACAAAAAACATTCTGCAAACTGTGCGTGCTACGAAAACGGCTCGTGGCCCTCCCTCGCCTTTGAAAAGGTAGATGTGAATTCTCAGCTTGATTGTTTTTCTAATGGTCAGTCTCTTGCTAGGACACATTCTCGACAACCTTCATTGCGGCAGCGCAAGAACGCAACCTGTCGGTGACTATGACCTTCAGTTGATCATACTGTTTCATAACTTTCCTTCAGAATTTATTAACAGCAGTGCGATCTCGGCACTTGGTGGCTAAACTTTTCAGCGCCTCGCCTTCGTGGTCTACAGCCCGCCAAAGGTAATGCCGTACACCGTTGATTTTCAGGAAAACCTCATCAAGATGCGATCGCCTATTCGAGTAACACCGCATCCGGTTGATCCACTTTCGGCTGATGTTAAATGCATGAATGGACCAAATCGGCTCCACCAAAACCGGATCATCTCGTGGCTGACATCAATGCCCCGTTCATGCAGCAGGACTTCTACATTTCTTAGGGAGAGCAAAAACCTGACTTATATCATCACAGTAAAGCGAATGATGTCAGCGCTGGATTGGAAATAGTGGAAAGGCGAGCGTTTTCTCATGGCAACACGCTACGAAACCACCCTACCCGTCTCAAGCCAGTTTTGTCTGACACTGTCGTTCGGCTGTCTCCGCGACTGGTTCAAGCAGACCAACGCTTTCAGCGGCGAGCAGACCAAACAGACACATTTTTCTGTTCTGGCGCAGGCGTTCGACGCGCGCGTCAAGGAAACGAGACTTGTATTCCCTGACCAGTCGGGTGACTAAGTCGGCCTTGGTCGGGAAGTGATGACATACACCCGCGCTAGTCAGCCACGTGTCCCGCGCAATGTCTCGGAATAAAAGCCGTTGTAGCCGCCACCGGTGCGGATGCGCGCCTAGGCGGCGGTAAGGACCTTCCCTTCTAATGTCATGCCATCACTCTCAACAATTGCCGGTGCGCGGCTTCTGCCGCTTCGAGGGCACCTTCAAGAAACCCACCGTCCGACGGCGCGGTTTCAGTTCCCGCAAAGGTCACCCTAGGGGAAGGAGTGAGTGCGCCATACACAGGATGGGAGTTTATCGGCTTGAGGTCGGCGGACGTGGCGGTTGCCCCGTCAGCGCTCCAATCCTTTACGAAGACATTGCGCGGATAGGCCGCTTCGGGACCAAAGAGGCGGCCCAGTTGCACCACCGCAAGCGCTTCAAACCCGGATTTCCGGGCCGCACCTGGCACCCCAAAGCCGAATATAGCGCCCTCAGTTCCGTCCATGGGAGATGCATCATGAATTTCAGCCAGCGGACCTCGATGGGAGATCGCGTCGCCATTCAGGCCCATGCCGCGCCAGAAAGGGGTGTCGTAGACGGCCACGAGCTTGGTATGCCCGGCCATCCAGGTGGGCACATCCGGAACACCAACCCCCATCTGTGCGGCCAGACGCGGCGGCAACGCCAAGACCACGCGGCCGGCGCACAATGAAAATCCGTCTCCGCTCATGGTGACAATTCCGTCATCTTCGTGAACGCGCTGAACCGTGTGGTCAAGGCGCAGCGTATCGCCAAGCTGTTGGGCGAGCGCGTCGGTTATCCGGGCGAGCCCGCCGGCAACGCGCAGCGCACCGCCCATCGTGGCGAAGTCGAGATCGCGCCGCACATTTCCCTGCGCATCCTCAAAGACCAATCGCCCGTCGCTTTCCTGTGGAAATGTCCGCATCCCAAGATTGGCCGCCAAGTCCAGCACGCGGCGGTTGTGTGGCCAGATCCACGCAGGGCCAAGGTCATAACCGCCCTGTGAGAGAACGCGGCCGCCGGCGCGCGCCCGCGCCTCCAGCAACAGCACGTCGCACCCGTCAGGCTTAAGCGCATGCGTAAGCGCGAGGCCCGACAATCCCGCGCCGACGATGGCGATCTCTACATCTGGCTTCATGCCGCGGGCTCGGTGACGTGATTAAGGTGGCCAGTCTTGATCCAGACGCGCGCGCCATGTGCGCCCGCGGTTGCCTCGAAGCGCGCACCGACCGGTAGACGCAGCCAGTCCCAACGAAACAGCGTATCGCCACCCTCGTTCAGGCTCCCATCAATCACAAAGATCTCGAGCCCATCGGAGGCATCCAGCGTGCGCGCTGTACCGGCATCCCAGCGTTCCATTGCAACAGTTTCACTCATATCTGCGTGCAAGGGCAGCCGTGATACACCGTCTTTCGCGTCAAGCCAGTCCCCTTTGGCGCTGTCAACTTGCACCTGTGTGCGGTCGGCCAGATCGAATTGGTAGAGCTTTACCAGGATCGTCGCGCCATCTTGTGCTGCGGGTGTATGCGACGAGGTTGGCGGGTTCCGCACATAGAAGCCCGCTGGAAAGTCGCCACCCTCGTCCTGAAACGTGCCGTCGATCACCAGGTACTCCTCGCCTCCGTCATGCGTGTGGGCAGAAAAGGCGCTGCCGGGCGCAAAACGGACGATGGTAGTGGCGCGGGCGACTTCTTCACCAATCCGGTCGAGCATCTTACGGTCTACACCGGGCATAGGTGAAGCGATCCATTCGTTCTCCTTGAAGCGTACAAGGATGCGTTCATTGAAGTCAGCATTCACGCGCATGGTTTGGTCTCCTTTTATTGTCACTGTATCCGTACAGTCTGGCTCGAGGTGCTGTAAGACCAATTCAAACCACTCTCAGTCTGCCACAGAATCCGTGAACCTATCCAGAATAAATCTGACACCACGCGGATAGAGCAGCGTTTGGGTTAACCTAGAAATTATCACGTGAATAAAGGTGGCATTCCTGGTTGAGGTGGTTGAAAACGGAGGCGTGGACGGAAACGGATTTCTGCAAGGTACGCGCTCGCCGGAAGCGGAGCATGGCTCGCTCTCTTCGTCGAAAAGGCAGGTGAGAATTCTCTGCTCGATTGTTCAGCCAGCGACCTGTCTCCTGGCGACCTGAGTTGCCAATAACTTTCATCGCAGCGCCGTAAGACCGCAGTAGATCGGTCACGATGACGTGTGGCGGACCAAAGCGTTTCATGGTTTTTCTGAGGAATTTCAATGCCGCTTTGCGATCCCGGCGCTTGGTGACATAACTTTCAAGTACCTCGCCCTCGTGATCTACGGCGCGCCACAAGTAGTGCGTTTCACCGTTGATCTTCACAAAAACCTCGTCAAGGTGCCATTGCCAATTCGAATAAGCGCGAAGGTGCTGAACCCGTTTTCTTCGGATCTCCGCGGCAAACAACGGGCCAAACCGGCTCCACCAGAAACGGACAGTTTCGTGGCTGATATCGATGCCGCGCTCGTGCAACAGGTCGTCCACATTTCGAAGCGAAAGTGGATAACGTACGTACATCAAAACCGCCAAGCGGATGATTTCGCGAGACGTCTTGAAGTACTTGAATATGTCGGGTTTGATCATGATCGGACGCTACGAAACCAACCTGCCCTTCACAAGCCAGTTTCCTCTGACACTGCCGGGGAGGGTGCTGTCAGACGAACTCGAACTAGTCTCAGTTTACCGCGGAATGCGTGAACTTATCCGGAACAAAGCTGACGCCACTCGGAGAGAGCCGCGCTTCGGTTCAGTTTGAAATTGTCGCGTGAGTAAAGGTGGCGTTCCTGATTGAAGTGATTGTGGA
>ERZ1047821.106-NODE-106-length-75931-cov-135.877919_pt1 | contig 75931 bp, 71 predicted proteins | sample MGYA00383096_ERZ1047821 | MGnify/ENA primary metagenome ERZ1047821 (study PRJEB29581, sample SAMEA5548366) | metagenome | biome: marine; feature: coastal; material: water | depth 25 m | study: Short-term variability in the microbial, nano- and picoplankton... | reverse complement strand
TCAAGATTATATAACCCATTCTTGTTAAATAATATTTATAATCTATATACATAACCAAGACCAATTCTACTGAGCCTGTGGGTAAATCACTAATCGATATCGCCAAAGAAGTCATTCAAACTGAAGCTGACTCCGTTGAAGCACTTAAAGACAGAATTGACCAAAATTTTGAAAAAGTTTGTAAAACTTTAAAAGGTTGTATGGGGAAAGTTGTTCTTATTGGAATGGGTAAGTCAGGCCATATCGCCAAAAAAATCTCTTCTACCCTTGCATCAACTGGAACCCCTGCTTTCTATTTACATCCTGGCGAGGCAGGTCATGGTGACCTTGGAATGGTTAGTCATGATGATGTTGTTATCATGATTTCTTATTCTGGAGAGTCAGATGAGATTATTTCATTGCTACCAGGTATCAAAAGAATGAATGTACCTATTATCAGTATGACAGGTAATGCTAAATCTTCAATCGCCTCATCAAGTGATTTTCATTTGGATGTCAGTGTGGATAAGGAAGCGTGTCCTCACAATTTAGCACCAACTTCGAGCACAACAGTGGCTTTGGTGATGGGTGATGCCATTGCTGTCTCACTTATCTCTTCAAATAATTTCACATCAGAAGATTTTGCAATGTCTCATCCTTCAGGCTCTCTAGGCAGAAGACTGCTCACGCTTGTATCCAGCATTATGAAATCAGGGAAAGATATTCCAATAGTCTCCAAAGAGACACTCCTTATTGATAGCCTTTTAGTGATGAGTGAAAAGACACTTGGAATGGTTCTCATTGCTGAAAATGAAAAGCTTGTTGGGATCTTTACTGATGGTGACTTAAGAAGGGCGTTGGAGTCCAATGTCGATTTTCAGAAGCTAGCCATTGGAGATGTCATGACCAAAGATTGCAAGTCCATTGAGCCACATGAACCTGCATTAATCGCAATGAAGTTGATGGAAAAATACAGCTTAAACTCATTGCCAGTTGTTGATTCAAGTAACAATATAGTTGGCGCAATCAACATGCATACTTTGATTCAAGCAAAATTATTTTAATAAGTATAAATTACCTTAATAGGTTTTAATAACAATGGACATTAAAACCCTTTTATCTAGCATTCATCAAACAGCTGAAACATTCGACGTTTCTGGGATTTCGCTTAATTCGAATACACTTTCTAAAGGTGATTTATTTATTGCACTTCAAGGTGAAAAAAGTCATGGCGCAGATTACATTGACAGTGCCATTGAGAATGGCTGCGTAGCAGTTTTAATAGAGGGAAAAGACTTTGAATGTGATGTACCCACTATACGCATTGACAACCTCAGGACGCACCTATCTAAGCTTGCTCAAAATTTTTACTCCAAAGCAAAGGATATTGACCTCATTGCAGTTACTGGAACAAATGGCAAGACGTCAGTCAGTCATTACATTTCGCAGCTACTAGACTTCTTGGAAGTTGATAATGGCGTCATTGGAACTCTGGGAATCAGCAAGGTTGATAAGAAGAGTATCAATACAACGCCAGACATCTTCTCAATCTACAGTTCACTTGAAGAATACAGCAATCAAGGAATTAAAATAGCCATCATTGAGGCCTCCTCTCATGCACTCTTACAAGATCGACTTGAGGGTCTTTCATTTATGCAAGGCATCTTTACTAACTTGACTCAAGATCATCTTGATTATCATGAAACAATGGACAATTACCGAGAGGCCAAGGTCAAACTGTTTAAGAATGGCTTCTCAAAAAAAGCTATTATTAATCGGGATGATGAAAGCCACCAATACTTTTTAGAGAATGCCTCTGACAAAGATCCAATCACGTTTGGAATTGATGATGTAGAATTTTTTAAAAGTAGTGAGAATGGTTTTATTTGCCAGCTCAATAATTATGTCTTTGAGTTACCCTTGGTAGGAGAGTTTAACCTTTCAAATGCGATCGCTGCATACCAAAGCGTCAAATGTTTGGGATACAGTGACGACCAAATTATTCCTTTTCTTGCAAAGCTTTCTCCGCCGCCTGGAAGAATGCAGCAGCTAGAAAACTCTCACATTTGGATAGACTATGCCCATACGCCAGATGCACTCGATAATGCCCTTTCTACACTTAAGACGCACTACCCAGAATTCAAAATTAGAGTCCTATTTGGCTGTGGCGGTGATAGAGATAAAGGCAAAAGACAGATTATGGGCAAGATAGCGAGTGAAACTGCTGACAGCATTATTTTAACTAATGACAATCCCAGGAGTGAAGACCCTCAGTCAATCGTTGATGACATTCTGGCAGGAACAAAAGTTGAAAACGATGTTCAGGTCATCTTAGATCGGGGTGACGCAATCAAATCAGCCGTCCAGACACTTGGTGAAGAAGAGGCACTGCTGATAGCCGGTAAAGGTCATGAAACGACTCAAGTTATAGGATCCAAAACTCTTCAGTTTAGTGACATTGAGGTAGCATTGAATGCTCTCAACTAATATCCAAAAAATTGCTGAGATTGTCAACGGCAAGTTAAATAGTAACGAAGCTAAAGAGTTTAATGGGGTCTGTACTGACACCAGGGCAGATGTAAATGGGAAACTTTTCATCGCACTCGAGGGCCCTAATTTTGATGCCCATAGCTTTGCACAAAACGCAGAAGAGTTAGGCGCAATTGCAATCATTGCTCATAAGAAAATTCATTCAAACTTGCCTGTTATTCAAGTCAAAAATACTGAGAAGGCTTACCAAGACATTGCGGCCTGGCACCGCCAATCTCATTCGCCTGTCGTCCTTGCAATCACAGGGAGTAACGGTAAAACTTCGACTAAAAATATGCTCAACTCTATTTTGTCACTTGCAGCGCCCACTCTATCGACTAAAGGGAATCTAAATAATCACCTTGGTGTTCCAAAGACGCTCCTTGAACTGGAAGAGAATCACCAGTATTGCATTATTGAGATGGGGGCAAATCACAAACATGAAATCTCACTTTTGTGTTCCATTGCTCGTCCAGATATTTCAATCATTACCAATGCAAATAACGCTCATTTAGGTGAATTTGGAAGTGAAGCCAATCTAGTCAAAGCTAAAGGTGAAATCTTAGAATCATTATCCAAGGATGGAAAAGCCATAATTAATAAGTCTTCTCCCCATAAGCGTACCTGGGAAGAGATGTCTGGAACCGAAAATCTGACTTTTTTTGGAAACGACAGCGGCATAAATGCGAGCGATATAAAAGAATTTAAATCTCATATCAATTTCAATCTTAACTTTGGTGACGTCTCTTTGAATATAAATCTCTCTATGATTGGACTGCATCAGGTTGACAATGCACTGGCTGCAGCTGCTTGCGCAATAGAACTTGGAATTGCACCAGATCTTATCAAAAAGGGCCTCGAAAATACTCTCCCTGAGAAAGGTCGACTAGAGTTAATTGAACTTGAAGATTTCAGGATACTTGACGACAGCTACAATGCAAATCCACAGTCTATGAAGGCCGCAATAGACACCCTTAGTAATTTTTCTGGGGAGAAAATTTTGGTTCTTGGCTCTATGGGTGAACTCGGTATAGATTCAAAAAAAATGCATCAAGAAATTGGTGAGTATGCTCGTCAATCTAATGCTAATCATCTTTTAACAATTGGAGAGGATGCAAAAGAATATCAGGGTAGACCATTTAAGGATATAACCTCTATTTTTGATGAAATACAAAATAAACACAAAGGCTCTACAATCTTAATCAAAGGATCACGGATGATGAGGCTAAATGAATTGGTTGATATTTTAGTAAATACCTCAAACTCTTCTTGACCTTTAGATGAAACATGGCGATAATTACGCAGCTGCGCTCGTAGCTCAACTGGATAGAGTACTCGGCTACGAACCGAGCGGTTGCAGGTTCGACTCCTGCCGAGCGCGCCAACCTTTTAAAGTTTATTCTAAACACCACGAGTCTTTGATAGAATTAACCCTGCAATGATGACTCTTCCAAACTTAATTACGCTAGCTAGGATTTTTTTAATACCGGTCTTTATTGGCTTATTCTATTTGCAACCTAGCTATCTCGATGGTGAGCCTCTTGGCTGGATCAATAATGCCTTAATAGCAATTTTTATAGTCATTAGTGCAACCGACTTTATTGATGGTTTTTTAGCCAGAAAACTCAACCAAGTTTCTGATCTTGGTGCATTTCTTGATCCGGTTGCCGACAAATTAATGGTTTGCACTGCGCTGATTCTTTTAATTGATTACTACCATACATGGTTTATCACCATACCATCGATAATTATTATATCTAGGGAGATACTTGTCTCTGCACTTAGGGAATGGATGAGTGAAGTAGGCAAAAGAGCAAATGTAGCTGTCTCATGGATTGGTAAGTCAAAGACATTTGTTCAGATGGTCGCAATCCTTTTTCTATTAATACATCAACCTCTTTTATTCTTCTCATATGACGACATAAATATGATGGGCAGATTTTTACTTTTTTTAGCCACTATTCTTACCCTTTGGTCTGGCATCAAATATCTCATCGCGGGCTTAAAAACATTTGACAGTTAGAAAAAAAACACTATAATTTCACACCTTGTGCGGGAATAGCTCAGCTGGTAGAGCATCACGTTGCCAACGTGAATGTCGCGAGTTCGAATCTCGTTTCCCGCTCCAAATTCTAACTGCGTGTTTTGGCCTGTAAAAAACAGGCTTTTTTTTAGTTAAAAACTAAAATGGCTGGGTAGCAAAGCGGTTATGCAGGGGCCTGCAAAGCCTTTTAGACCGGTTCGACTCCGGTCCCAGCCTCCATTCTTAGAAGCTTGTCTAATAGACCTTTTCGAGTCTTAGTGACATTCATTAAAAACAAGTGCCTGACATTTTTCGCACTTACTTTTATCAAGCCTATCATAAAGCACATGAATTGCTTCTGACTTTGTGTCAAAGAAATTATCACGGCCTATCTCATTGACAAAGTTAACCTTCTCCATAAACTCAAAGGCTGAAGATTTAACAGCAACAAAATATAGGCTGCCATTTTTTTCTTTAAGTCGTTTGTTTTCAATTAGAAGTGCCTCAATTCCGGCAAGGTCTATAAAGTTGACGCCACTTGCCACAACCAAAATATGATAAATTCTTTGGTTATCAACAATTCGGCTGAGCTGTTTTTGAATATGGTTAATCGAACCAAAATAGATTGACATATCAATTCTAATGATCTTGAGTTGAGGGCACTGAACGAGAGGTGCTTTTCGAATGCTTTGCAGCCTCCTATCACCCTCACCAGGTGGCGTTGCAAATGCAAGCGTATGAACATCAGGAGTGGATGTTTTGGCGATGAAGAGCATCAAGGATAATAACACTCCTAAATAGATTGCAAACTCTAACTCAAACAATAAAGTAGCAAGAAATGTTGCTGTGAAGATAACACTTTCCGACTTACTAAATTTAAATGTTTTTTTAATATTTTTAAAGTCAACTAGATTATAGGCAACTAGCAAAATGATTCCTGCCATTGCTGCAAGCGGTAAGTAGGCGAATAAAGGTGCAACCAAAAGGACAATGGCCATCAAAAAGAGTGCCGCTAGAATAGCAGAAAGAGGCGTTCTTGCTCCAGCCTCAAAGTTTACACCTGATCTGGTAAAGGAACCAGAGGAGGCATAGCTGGAAAGGAAGCTCCCAATAATATTGGAGGCACCTTGACCAATAAACTCCTGGTTAGCATCGATCCTTTGATTAGATTTGGTTGCAATTGACCTGCCAATTGATGACGCCTCTATAAGACCCAATAGAGCAATCGCAAAAGCCTCAGGTGCAAGTGACTTTAATGAATTTAACGAAAAGTTTGGTGTTGATAATGGTGGAAAGTAGGCGGGCATTGCTCCAACAGTTTTTATGGTATCTGTGAAGCTACTTAAATAAAACGCAAGAACGCCTCCAACAAGCATGCCGATTAAAAGATTAGGATACTTTGGCCTTAATATTTTGACCAAAATTGCGCTCATTAATGTTCCTAACCCAACAATCAATAAATAAATATTAAACTCTCCAACGCCCCAATATATATCAAACCAGGTGTGAATAAAATCTTCTCCTCTTGGTATGTCAATTCCAACAATATATGGAATTTGACTGCTTGCAATTAGTAATGCAGCTCCTGCTGTAAAACCAATCACAACATTGTGAGAAACAAAGTTTATCAACAGGCCAAATTTAGCCAAACCAAATACAAGTTGATAGACGCCCGCTAAAAAGGTAAGGGTTAAAGCTAATGAAACAAATTCTTCAGTGCCTGGCGCTGCATACTTACTGACTGCTGCAAAAACAACAATTGAAATAGCAGTTGTTGGGCCAGAAACAAGATGAAAGGAAGACCCAAAAAGCGCAGCGACAATAGGGACCACCATCGCAGTATATAGACCATATTCTGGGGGCATCCCGGCAATAGTAGCAAACGCAACACTTTGAGGAAGAACAATAATAGCACCGGTCAAGCCTGCAAAAAAATCAGCCTTAATTGTCTCCACAGTGGTCAACCTAAACCAAACTATAAATGGAAAAATTTTTGCTAATTGAATCATAAATGTTACGGCTTATAAAGTGATGTTATTCAGTAGGTCGTAAATTATATAGTAATCCTATGCGCTTATAGTTCTGTAGCAATATTAATTCATTATGGTCCATATTACATTTGAACAAAAAACATATATACAAATGTTCCAGAAACAATACTTAACAATGCGTTTCTCTTTAAAACTTGAAGTCCGACCGTTACTGCCAGAGCAAATAAAGTATAAAAAATCTCAGTTGAAAGGTAATCAACCCCTTTCAACATATAAATGACAAGAATCGTCATGACCATTGGTGGGGTACTTTTTGCAATAAAGTTGAGCTTAGTGTTGTCTTTACCTGGAACAAAAAGTAGGAATGGAATTATTCTTGTGAAATAGGTTGATATTGCCATCACAATCATAGTAGCTAGTAGATAGTCTATTTCATTCATAATGGGTTTTGTTCACAAGTCGAAATAAAAGTATTGAGCATATTGAGATAATAATCGCAACAAGAAGCATGTGATCTATAAAAAACATTAGGGCAATAAAAGAGGCAATAAGTCCAATAATAAAAGGCAATAATCTTTTAACCATCATCCATTGTTCGATTAGCAAAACTACAAATAAAGCAGTTGCTGCAAACTCCATACCATCTGTATTAAAAGATAAAATCTCTGAGGATAAGGCACCAATAGTGCATCCTAAAACCCAGTAACTTTGGGCAAATAAAGTAATAAAGAAAAAATACTGTTTTTGGTTAAAACCTTTAGGAACATCGATAGATGTCATAAGTGCATATGTTTCATCTGTAAGCCCAAAAATCATATACAACTTTCTTAAATTCCAATTACCAAAGCTCTCAAGAAAAGCAATGCCGTAAAACATATGTCTAGAATTAAGTAAGAAAGTTGACATTGCAATCTCAACCAACCCAACACCTGCAGCTAAAAGACCGATAGCCATGAACTGCGCTGCACCTGCATAAACAATAATTCCCATTAGGGATGCAAAATACCATGGGTAATTTAACTCTTGAAATAAAAGCCCAAATGCTATCCCTAGAGGAACAAAGCCAAATAGAATTGGTAGAGATGTTGTTAAGGCAGATCGAATCATTTTAAAGTTTTCTTATAAAACTTGATTTACTAAATTTATAACGAATAAGTAGAGTTACAATCAAAGAAAAAAGATAAAACATATATATTAATTCATGTATACTTTTTTGTCTAGAAAATTAGTACTTTTTAGATCGAGATTTAATTGACTTATTCTAGCAATTAAACCTATGATAACATATCAGTAACTCATGTATATGAGTATAAAAAAATCTAAAAAATTTATTAAACCTTTTTAAGAATTATATGTCCAAACTTGTCCCACCTCATGGAAGTAAAGAACTCAAAATCCTTGCCTTGGAGGGTGATGCTTTAAAAGTCGAGCAAAAAAAATCAAACTCATTAACTCAGGTTGTTTGTTCGTCGAGAGAATTTGGTGATGTCATTATGTTTGGTATAGGTGGATTTACTCCCCTTGATGGCTTTATGAATAAGGCTGACTGGTTAAGCGTCTGTAAAAACATGGCCCTAGAAAATGGCACTTTTTGGCCTATCCCTATCACCCTATCTACAGATGATGAGAGCATTCAAGTAGGGCAAGAAGTTGCGATTGTATATGAAAAAACTGATGAAATTATTGCGACCATGCTTATTTCAGAAAAATATACAATCGACAAGGAACTAGAATGCACTGAGGTATTTAAGACCAATGATACTGAACATCCTGGTGTTGCAATAGTTATGGCTCAAGGTAAATATAACCTTGCTGGCTCAGTAAAGGTTTTGTCTGATGGCGGCTTTCCTCAGCAATATGGGGAGCTTTACATGACTCCTTCACAAACCCGTACTTATTTTGATGAAAAAGGTTGGTCTAGCATAGCTGCATTCCAAACCAGAAATCCGATGCATCGATCCCATGAATACCTGGCAAAGATTGCGATAGAAATATGTGATGGCGTCATGATTCATTCCACATTGGGAGAACTAAAGCCGGGAGATATTCCAGCCGAAGTTCGATCAGAAGCTATATCAACATTAATTGAGAACTACTTTGTAAATAATACAGTTCTTCAATCAGGGTATCCCTTAGATATGAGATATGCTGGCCCAAGAGAGGCATTATTACATGCCTTATTTAGACAAAATTATGGCTGTTCTCATTTAATAGTTGGCAGGGATCATGCTGGTGTTGGTGATTATTATGGTCCATTTGATGCCCACAATATCTTCGACGATATTGGTAATGATTTAGTTACAAAACCATTAAAAATTGATTGGACTTTTTGGTGTAACAAGTGTGCTGGAATGTCTAGCATGAAAACTTGTCCACACAGTCATGAAGATAGACTCCTTCTTTCTGGTTCAAAACTAAGACACCTACTGAGTGAAAACGAAGAGGTGCCAGAAAATTTTTCAAGGCCAGAGGTTTTAGAGATTCTTCAAAAATATTACGCCGGTATAAAAGATACCGACAAAGTAAAAGTTGAGCTAAAAGGGCACTCTGCGAAATAGGTAATGATGATGATAAATAATATAAACTGGTCCATTAGTTATGAGTTTTCTGGTTCTATAATATTTACACTTATAGAGCCTGTTTCACCTACAATTGCACGCTCGGAAATATAGTGCATTTAGTTTGAAAAAATAGTTCTTAATGCAATTAAATAAAGGAAATATATAACATGATCTCTATAAACCCATTTTCTGAAATATCAGCCTTCATTCCATCACTTGTGATGCAAACCTATGTAGTTGTGATGTTTCTTCTTGTCATTGGTGCAACTCTTTTTGATGTTGTGCATAAGCAAAGTGCTAAGTACTTTTTTAATAACTCAGTGAAAGCAAAAAAATCTGCTACCAGAGAAGTGAGTTCAGGCGAAAAAGCTTCGCTTGCCTTCAAAACTGCTACTAATGAAGTCTTAACCTCTTCAGAGTTTTGTAGCACAAGAAGAAGAATCGCTCACCTTCTCACGATGTATGGTTTTGTATTATTTGTTATTGCTACAGCAGTCATGATATTCTCATACTCCACCCCAAGCTCAATAACCCCTTCAGTCTGGCCATTACTATGGCACCTAGGCGCAGCTATGCTTTGTCTCGGTGGCTACTGGTTTTGGTTTTTCATTAGGGTTGATGTTGCCGCAGAGGGAAACAAATGGTATAGAGTAATGAGAGCGGATCTGTTTGTTCTATCACTCATAGCGATGGCAACTTTTGCACTGATTTGGTCTTATTTTCAATCGAATGGTGTTGCTGTTTGGCAGACTCTATTCTTTGGTCTTTTCATATTAGCAAGCACTGTTCTTTTTGGTGGCGTTCTGTGGTCAAAATTTGCCCACATGTTTTATAAGCCTGCTGCTGCGTTTCAAAAAAGGGTTACTAAGGCTGACGGGTCAAGAGAAAATCTTCCTGAACCCGCAGACTTACCAGAGAAATTTGGTCTTGGAATCAAGCGTGAAGCACCACGTCACTATTAATAATTAATTTTTCGGAGAAAATATTATGCCAACTTTTGTATACATGACACGATGCGATGGATGCGGTCACTGCGTTGATATCTGTCCATCTGATATTATGCACATCGACAAAACGATTCGTCGTGCAGTCAACATTGAACCAAATATGTGTTGGGAATGCTACTCTTGTGTGAAAGCATGTCCTCAAAATGCAATCGATGTAAGAGGTTACGCTGACTTTGCTCCTCTTGGTCACAGCGTGAGAGTTCTTCGTGAAGAAGAAAAAGGAACAATCTCTTGGAAAATTAAATTTAGAGATGGTCGAGAGAAAAACTTCCTCTCACCGATTACGACTCAACCATGGGGGGAGAAAATCCCTAATCTTGGTGATCTAGAAGTTCCTGATCAGGCTGCGCTTGACTCACAACTATTATGTTATGAGCCTGATGCACTGAATGTTGAAACAGGCTTACCTGTCATCAGTAAAGACAAGCTAAAGGAAGGAGTATATTACTAATGGCAAAAAGAAAAACTGTTTGGGAAGATTGTGACATATTAGTCGTTGGCGGCGGTATGGCTGGAACTGGTGCTGCCTATGAGGCTAGATACTGGGGTCGCGACATGAGAATTATTTGCGCCGAAAAAGCAAATATTGATCGCAGTGGTGCGGTTGCTCAAGGCCTTTATGCAATTAACTGTTACATGGGAATGCAGTGGGATGAAAACCAGCCTGAAGATCATGTTCGATATGCCAGAAATGACTTAATGGGTTTGGTTCGCGAGGATTTAGCTTTTGATATGGCTCGTCACGTTGACTCAGCGGTTCATAAATTTGAAGAATGGGGCCTACCCATTATGAGAAATGAAGAGACTGGGCGTTACCAACGAGAAGGTAAATGGCAAATCATGATCCACGGTGAAAGCTACAAGCCAATCGTTGCAGAAGCAGCTAGAAACTCAGTAGATAAGATTTACAACAGAATTATGGTTACTCATCTTTTGATGGATGAGTCCAAAGAAAACCGTGTAGGCGGTGCTGTAGGATTTAACTGTCGTACAGGTGATTACCACGTTTTCCGAGCTAAAGCAGTTATTGTTGGTGCTGGTGGCGCTTCTCATATTTTCAAGCCTCGCTCAGTTGGTGAAGGAATGGGAAGAACTTGGTACGCTCCGTGGAGTAGTGGTTCTGCTTACGCTCTCCCGATTCAAGTTGGCGCCAAGATGACGCAAATGGAAAACCGTATTGTATTAACTCGTTTTAAAGATGGATATGGACCTGTTGGTGCTTATTTTCTTCATCTCAAGACCTATACACAAAATACTTATGGTGAAGAATACGAGTCTAAATGGTATGAGCATACTAAGGCAATGGTTGGAGAGTATATCGATCATACACCGACACCAACTTGCTTAAGAAACCATGCTTTTATTGAAGAAGTTAAGGCTGGAAGAGGGCCAATTCATATGGTTACGATGGAGGCATTCCAAGACCCCCATCTAGAAGTTATTGGCTGGGAAAACTTCCTAGGAATGACTGTCGGTCAAGCTGTAGTTTGGGCGTCACAGAATATTGATCCTAAATACACAAACCCTGAACTGACAACATCTGAGCCTTACGTCATGGGATCTCATGCAACGTGCTCGGGCGCTTGGGTGAGCGGTCCTGAAGATATCTCACCTCCTGAATATTTTTGGGGATACAACAGAATGCTTACAGTTGAGGGACTCTTTGGAGCGGGTGATACCGTTGGTGGTACAGCCCATAAGTTCTCATCTGGATCATTTACTGAAGGAAGAATAGCCGCCAAAGCCGCTGTTAAATATATCCAAGATCTTGGAGATGAAAAGATTCAAGTTAGCAATAAACAGTGTGATGACCTCAAAGAAATTATATTTAAACCGCTTGAGAACTATACGGTTGGTCGCAATGAAATTACTTCTGGTACTGTCTCTCCAAGCTACTTATTACCAATTCAAGGTCTACAACGACTTGAAAAAATTATGGATGAGTACGTTGGAGGTATCAGTGTCAATTATATGACCAATGGAAATCTTCTCAAGAGGGGTATTGAGTTGCTAGCTATACTTCAAGAAGATCTTGAACATATAGGTGCTGAAGACTTACATCAGCTCATGCGTGGATGGGAGTTAAAGCATCGTACGATTACTTCAGAGTGTGTTGCACAGCATACCCTTTTCCGTGAGGAAACCCGCTGGCCAGGATACTATTATCGAGGCGATCATATGAAGCTGGATGATGACAACTGGCACTGCCTGACTGTCTCAAGACGTGATCCAGAGACTGGTGAATATACAATGGAAAAGGCGCCACTCTACCATATAGTTGATTAATAGACTATCTAACACGTAGTAAATTGAGGCCTCTTGTAGAGGCCTCAATCGTTTATCATCTATTTATCATATTGACTTTGTAAATTTAATTAATAGGTTAACTCAATGAATCTACTTGAAAAAACTAATGATGAAATACTAGAAATTGCGGACCCGATGTGGGACGACCTTGTTGAGTCATCAAATAAACGAAACTATCTAGGATTTATTAAACATTTCTCAAAAGAAATGCTGATGGGAGCTAATGAGATTGAAATTGGCAAACAGTGGGCAAAAAATAAAATGCTTTCCAGCCTTTCTGTTGAGAGAGAATTCTTGGGTTGTCTCAGAAGGGGTGAGTTCATTACAATACTTTATAAACAGACCAGTAATGAAGTTCCAGGTGAGTTCTTAGGACGACTTGTATTGGGTGTTGAGGAAGAGGAAGTCAAAATTTTTGGTGCAACAATCTTCTAGTTCTAGAGTCTAGATTAATCTAATAGGTATTGATTTGATGAGTGAAACAATCTCCATAAACAAATATGTCGAACTAATCTATAGGATTGTAGATCAATCCAATGGTGAGGTCATAGAACAAGTAGAAGACCCTTTGGGATATGTTCATGGTGATAATACATTATTATTTAATCAAGTCACCAAAGAGCTTGAAGGCAAATGTGTTGGCGATGAAGTTGAAATTCTTCTCAAAGCTAAAGATGCTTTTGGTCCAAAGATTGATGAACTAATCTTTACTGATGACCTTAATAATGTGCCTCTTGAATATAGATTTATTGGAGCCACAGTTTCAATGCAAAACGATAAGGGTGGCACTAAAGACTTTATTGTCTCTAATATCGAAGATGGAAAGCTTACAATTGATGGCAACCATCCACTTGCTGGCAAAGATATTGTTTTTTATGTTGAAGTTTTATCCATCCGTGACGCAACAGCTGATGAAATTATTGAAGGTGGCTCAATCGAATAAAACTATTTGATTATTTAGAAAACGTCATCAAAAATCTGTGGCTCAATATCCCATTCATGATCACTTTTGATGGTGAGCTTTAAGCATTTTGCTGCGCCATAATTCCGAGTCTTACCAGCAGAGCCTGGATTGACCACCCAAGTGGATCCCTCTTTATCAATAACCTGTTTGTGAGTGTGCCCATAGACAACAACCTTGGCATTTGGATAAGCCTCCCTTAAAGAGTCATGGCTTGGCTGAATATGTCCGTGCATATGGCCGTGCTCTATCGCTATATTGCCGCCAGGAAGGTTAAGCATCTCGACCTCTCCAAGAGAGTTAATATGCAAATCATTATTGCCCTTCACGGCAATCATTTTTTGTTTTGGCGTTAATACTGCTAAGGAGTCTTCATCAACTATGTCGCCAGCATGAATGACAAAATCGCATTCATTCATAAGCTTAATAATTTCAGGGTGAATTACTCCATGAGTATCTGAAAGGATGCCGACTTTTATCACTATTGGAGGGACTTCAGTCTAAGTCTTAGCGCATTGAGCTTAATAAAGCCTTCCGCATCTTTTTGGTTGTATGCGCCCCCATCATCCTCGAATGTTGCAATTTTCTCACTGAACAAACTATTATCTGATTTTCTGCCTACAACAGAAGTATTGCCTTTATACAACTTAACTCTGACAACGCCACTCACATTTTCCTGAGAAGCATCAATAGCTGCCTGCATCATTTCACGCTCTGGTGCAAACCAAAAACCATTGTAAATGAGTTTGGCATATTTTGGCATTAGCTCATCTTTAAGGTGCGCCGCTTCACGATCTAGAGTTAATGACTCTATCGCACGGTGCGCTTTTAGCATAATGGTTCCAGCTGGCGTTTCATAACAGCCACGTGACTTCATCCCAACAAAACGATTCTCAACAATATCAAGGCGACCTATTCCATGTGATCCAGCGATCTGATTCAATTTCTCCATGACTTTTGCTGGCGACATGGATTCACCATTGATTGCTGTAATGTCACCTTTTTCATAAGTTATTTCTATATATTCAGGCTTATCAGGTGCATTCTCTGGAGACACTGTCCAACGCCACATCTCTTCCTCAGCCTCTTGCCACGGGTCTTCCAAAAGATCGCCCTCATACGAGATATGGAGTAGATTGGCATCCATTGAATAGGGAGATTTTTTTGATTGTTTTTTATAATCAACTTCAATGTTATGCTTTTCAGCATAATCCATTAAGCTCTCACGAGATGACAAATCCCACTCACGCCATGGAGCAATAATCTGAATTTCAGAATTGATAGCATAAGCATTTAACTCAAACCTTACCTGATCATTTCCTTTTCCAGTAGCGCCATGAGAAATGGCATCAGCGCCAACCTCTCCGGCAATCTCCACAAGTCTTTTAGAAATTAAAGGTCGAGCGATAGAGGTACCTAAAAGGTACTCACCCTCATAGATCGCGTTTGCTCTAAACATTGGAAAAACAAAATCACGTGCGAACTCTTCGCGCAAGTCCTCAATATAAATTTCTTTGATTCCCATTGCCTCAGCTTTTAATCGAGCTGGCTCAACTTCTTCACCTTGACCAATATCTGCCGTAAAGGTAACCACCTCACAGCTATAAGTATCTTGGAGCCACTTAGCAATAATGCTAGTATCTAAACCACCCGAATATGCCAATACAACTTTTTTCATTGTTTACTTATGTAGTTAAATTCTTTTTTATAAAGCACTTCACTATCCTCACTAAGCACTTCAACTGTCCATTCTCCGAGCCAAGTAGGCCAAAGATTTTTTGAAGACCAAACCCTCCACCTTGGACCGCCAACATCAAACACAACATCTGCCATGACTTTGTTATTGTATATCCAGCGATGCGTAACACTGTGACCTTGGAGGTTACGGATATTTGTAAAAAAATAGATTTTACCCAAAGAATTGTCAAGCTCTTCAATAATATTAATAGGAGTTCTATCTTTAATGTCTAGAGCAAATACTGCTTGTGAGATATTTTGGTGTGGCCAATCATCGGCGGCAACATTAAAAGTGATGAGTAAGCAAAATATTAGTGTGATTACTTTTTTCATTTATTCCACCCAATTAATAACATGTTCGAATAATTGATCTTGGGTAATTTCATTATCTCTATACGTTCTCCCCCGAACTGAAATTCCTGCTAAATGAACGCTATTTTTATCGCCACTGATAAGTGGGTGCCATTCATGAAGACTTTTCCCCTCATATAGTAACCGATATGCACAGGAAGTTGGTAGCCAATTAAACTTTTCTCCCCAGTCTGAATCAATGCTCAAGCAATCTGGAACATACTTTTGACGATCTAAATAGTGTGGACAAGAACAGCTCTCCTCATCAAGATAATGACATGCAACATCTGTAAAGTAAACTTTTCCAGAGCTTTCATCTTCCAACTTATGCAGACAGCAGCGCCCACATCCATCACAGAGTGACTCCCACTCCTCAGGGCTCATTTCATGAAGCGACTTAGTTTCCCAAAAAGGTTTATTTGAATTTTCCAAGGTTATTTAGAAACTCTCATTTAGGTTTAGTTTATTCATAATTATAAACTCAATGAAGAATATAGTCTCTCAATACCAATTGCAACGCCAGAGCAATAAGGCAGACCCCCTTCAAGATCTTTCAAGAAGCTATTGTCTAGAAACTCAAAAGGCTTAGATAAAGCCTTCCTTTTGTTTAGTTCTTCATTAAAGCGGTCTCGATACTCTTGTGCAGATTGGATTTCTTGGTAACCATTTGCAATCTCAGTACCATTGATGTACATTTCAAATCGATGTGCAACAGGGCCATGAATTTCGGCAAGAGCGGCTTGATCCTTCGGAAAATCATAGATAAAACATAGCGGTATCTCTTTGAGTTTTGGCTCAATAAGATGAACAAAAAGGTGCATCTGAATATCTTCAATCCACTCATCGTCAGAATTCAAATCAAGTGAATTCAATATTGTCTTCAGATCATTGATATCACTATTGAGTATATCAATATCTGAATACTCAAAAAAAACTTCGGCGTATGACATCTTCTTAATGGGTTCATTTTTTCCAAGTGCAGCCAATAGCTCTGCGATTTCATCCATCAATTGATGCATAGTAAAGTCAACACGATAAAACTCAAGCATAGTAAATTCATTAGAGTTAATTCTTCCTTGCTCATTGTCTCTAAAGACCTGACAAATTTGAAAAATATCGCCGCTACCTTTAGACAAAAGTCGCTTCATTTCTAGCTCTGGTGAAGTATGAAGATAGAGTTGAGATGATTTTGAAAGTGCCTGATTAACTGAAACTTCTATGCTATCAATATAAACATCGGTTGTTGGTGCATTTAATAAAGTAGGGGTTACTACCTCAGTCACTTGGCGCGAATAAAAAAAATCTCTAATGATTCGAGTTAACTTTTGATACTGCGCAAGTTGTTTTTTTACTTTAGACATGAAGGCATGAATTAGGCACGCCCTGAGTATTCATTCGTTCTTGTGTCAACTTTGACTTTATCGCCGATACTAACGAACAGAGGGACTTGAACAACAACTCCCGTATTTAATGTGGCTGGCTTTCCGCCCGTACCCGCAGTATCGCCCTTGAGGCCAGGGTCAGTATCAGTCACCTCCAAAATAACATGGTTGGGAGGGGTTACAGAAATTGGATTGTTATTCCAAAGCGTTACAATACATTTATCTTGCTCCACTAGGTAGCTTAGTGCAGTCCCCATTGATTCTTTTCCTAAATCAAATTGTTCGAACGATACAGGATCCATAAAATGCCACTTTTCTCCATCACTATACAAGTATTGCATTTCCAATTCCATGACATCGGCAGCCTCAAGTGACTCACCTGATTTAAATGTTTTTTCTAGAGTCTTACCGGTAATTAAGTCTTTAAATTTGACGCGATTAAAAGCCTGACCTTTTCCAGGTTTCACAATTTCGTTATTAACAATTGAACACGGGTTTCCGTCAAGCATTAGTTTCATACCATTTTTAAACTGACTGGTACTGTAGTTCATAATTTAATAATCCTAAAATAATTTGAAATAGTATGTGATTTTATTTGAATAGATATTTTAATAAGATAGATCTGAGGGAATTTCATCATTCAAATAAATAGCCTAATAAAATATAGTCAGCAATCGAAGAATGATAAAATACTCTCCCTTATATTTTAACCCTTAATCGTTTAATTATATGCATATACATGAACACCAGGCTAAAGACTTATTCAAGAAAAATGGTATTAAAGTTCCAGACTTTATCGTCGTTTCGAATGCAAATGAAACTGAATCTGCTTGTAAAAAGTTAGGTGGTTCAATATGGGTTGTTAAAGCCCAGGTTCATGCTGGTGGCAGAGGCAAGGGTGGTGGTGTCATTGTATGTAAAAATATTCAAGATGCGATTGATGCAAGTGGCAGATTGCTGGGCACTAACCTAGTAACACCTCAGACTGATGCAAATGGACAACCGATCAATGAAGTCATTATTGAGGCTGGCCAAGATATTGCTAAAGAATTATATTTAGGTTTACTGGTTGATCGTGCTTCAGAGAGAATTACAGTTTTAGCTTCAACGGAAGGTGGAATGGACATTGAAAAAGTTGCCTCTGAAACTCCTGACAAGATTATTAAAATGAAAACCAATCCACTAGGAAAAATATCTGTGGATGAGTGCAATGCAATTTCAGCTGATCTTGGTTTGGATGGATCACTTCATGGGGAGTTTGCTCAAACCCTTCTAGGTTTGTATGAAATTTTCACAGCACATGATGCTAATCTCATTGAAATTAACCCGTTAATTATTACTGGTGATAATCACATTATGGCGCTCGATGGCAAAATTGATTTTGATGACAATGCACTCTACAGAAATGAGTCAATCTCAATGCTTAGAGATGTTGCGCAAGAGGATGAGAAAGAGAGAAGCGCGAGTGAGTATGAATTAAATTATATCTCTTTGGATGGAACGGTTGGATGCATGGTTAATGGTGCTGGATTAGCGATGGCAACCATGGATTTAATTGAATACCATGGCGGCTCCCCAGCTAATTTCTTAGATGTCGGTGGCGGTACAACCTCTGAAAGAGTAGCAAAAGCTTTTGAAATTATTCAAAGTGGAGAAAATGTTAAGGCGATTTTAGTCAATATTTTTGGAGGCATCGTTCGATGTGACCTCATTGCCAATGGCATTCTTCAGGCAATAGAAAAAGTTGGACTGACACTTCCAATCGTCGTTCGTCTCGAAGGAACTAATGCACAAGAAGGCTTAGAGATTCTAAATGCGAGTGACTTTAATATAATTACAGAGGCTGACCTAACCAGAGCCGCTAAACAAGTTGTGGGGATGGCTCAATGAGTGTATTAATCAACAATAAAACCAAAGTAATTTGTCAGGGCTTTACCGGTAAGCAGGGTACTTTTCATTCTGAGCAGTCTATCGCTTATGGTACTGACTTTGTAGGCGGGGTTACCCCAGGGAAAGGGGGTCAAACTCACTTAGAGAGACCGGTATTCAATTCCGTCAAGGATGCTATGAGTGAAACAGGAGCTAGCGCCACAATGATATATGTGCCGCCTAGATTTGCCTATGCCTCTATCGTTGAGGCGATTGAAGCTGAAATTCCGGTTATTGCATGCATTACTGAAGGAATTCCTGTTCAAGATATGATCAAGGTTAAAGCCATTATTGCTGATAGTAAATCAAGACTCATTGGCCCCAACTGTCCAGGCGTTATAACGCCGGATGAATGTAAATTGGGAATTATGCCTGGCAATATTCATAAAAAGGGAACGGTTGGCATTGTCTCACGATCTGGAACCTTGACCTATGAAGCGGTTCATCAAACAACCCTTGCTGGACTGGGTCAAAGTACTTGTATTGGTATTGGTGGAGACCCAGTTCAAGGCATGAATTTTATAGACTGCCTTAAATTATTTGAGGCCGATGAAGAGACCCATTCAATTGTTATGGTGGGTGAGATTGGAGGTAATGCTGAAGAAGAAGCGGCTGAATATATTCAATCAAATATTTCTAAACCGGTGATCTCATACATTGCTGGTCTTACAGCTCCAAAGGGTAAAAGAATGGGGCATGCAGGTGCTGTCATCAGTGGCGGTTCTGGGGACGCTAAAAGCAAGATTAAAGCGTTAGTGAATGCAGGTGTTAGCGTTTCTCCTACGCCAGCTTTAATGGGTCAAACATTGCTCGAAGCTTTATAATAACCATTCACTCTTTTTTTAAAGTTGAATGAAGATCTTCCGAAATAGCAGATTTGCAGTCTCATTAATTTTCGCCATCAATGGGATGGTTTTCGGCACTTGGGCCTCTAGAATTCCAGCTATTGTAGACTTTCATGAATTGTCGCCGGGCTCTTTAGGCTTATTGATTTTCTTAGCGGGCCTTTCCGCTGTGATAGCATTTTCTGTCTTTGGAAGGGCGGCAGATCGATATGGAGCTGCCTTTGTCACCAAAAGGACAACAACCATACTTATACCGCTCACTCTCATTATTATCGCTTTTGCAAATTCAATTGGAATGCTCGTTTTTGCGGTTATCTTTTTTGGAGCAATTCATGGTGGTGACGATGTTGCTATGAATGCATGGGCGGCTGAGGTTGAGAGAAAATATAATCGGCCTGTTATGTCCTCTTTTCATGCAATGTGGAGTCTTGGTGCAGGAATTGGTGCCGGCTTAGGCTCACTATTAGCTTTTTATGAAGTAGGGTTTAAAAATCATTTTAGCCTTATCTCAGTCATCATTTTTTTTGTAGCATTGAGTGTTGCCTTTATTCCTTTTGAATCTCAAAAAAATAAAAAGGTCTTTAAATCACCCTTCATTTCGATACCTAAAGGGTCTTTGTTGCCAGTGGCTACAATAACTTTTTTTGCTTCGCTCAGTGAAGGCGCTGTCGCTGACTGGAGTGCTATTTTTCTCAAAAGCGTTGCGGAATTGAATGATGGAAATGCAGCTTTGGGATTTACAGTTTTCTCAATGTGTATGTTTGCAATGAGACTGATGGGTGACAGAATATCCTTTAAGCTTGGACCTTCAACTACTGCGCGTTATTCTGGATTAGTTGCACTATCTGGCTCATTGATTTTGTTAATTTCTGACTCTTTCTTTTTGTTACTTTTAGGTTTTGGACTCATTGGGCTTGGGATAGCGGTCATCATTCCTCTAGCATTTTCACGTGCAGGCAATGATAAAACAATTTCCCAAGGAACTGCAATAGCAAGCATTGCCACCCTTGGCTATGGCGGCATGTTACTTGGCCCATTATTTCTTGGGCTTCTTGCTGAAATTACCTCAATTAAGACAAGCTTTTTTATCTTGCCAATCATGGCCTTCTTTATATTTATTCTTTCAAAGCATCTTTCACTTAAGTCAGTCTAACTTTTTCTCTAGCAACATGGCATCGCCATAACTAAAGAAGCGATACTCCTTATTGATTGCATGCCGATATGTTTGATGCATCTCATCAAAACCTATAAAAGCGCTCACTAACATCAGTAATGATGATTTTGGTAAATGGAAATTGGTAATCATCACATCAACTGTTCGAAACTTAAAGCCTGGATAAATAAAAATCTCAGTATCCCCTTTTTGACTGGTTAGTTTGCCACTCAAAGAGGCCGACTCTAATGTTCTCACAGCGGTCGTACCAACAGCAATTACGCGCCCACCCTCTGCCTTTGTACGCTCAATCATGTCAACAGTGGCCTGACTAATTTCATACTGTTCGCTATGCATTTTATGCGCCTTTATATCTTGAGCTTTCACCGGCTGAAAAGTTCCAGCACCTACATGAAGCGTCACGAAAGCATGGTTTACTCCCTGATTTTCTAAATGAGATAATAGTAAATCATCAAAATGAAGTCCCGCCGTTGGAGCGGCAACGGCGCCATCATTTTTTGCATAGACAGTTTGATATCTATTAGCATCCTCCTTTGAGTCATCTCTATTAATGTAAGGTGGCAATGGCATATGCCCAATCGAATTAAGCGTTTCAAGGATAGATCCTGTCTTTGAGCTGATGCTATAGATACCGTCATTCTTTTCAGTGACCTGGAAACGGCAATCATTTTCTAGCACGATGTAACTTCCAAGTTTCGGTGAACGGCTTGATTTAATCATCGCCCTGGCTTCTCTATCATTCATTAATCTTTCTATTAAAATCTCAACCCTTCCGCCTGACTCTTTGTGTCCAAATAATCTTGCTGGAATGACCCTTGTATCATTAAGAATGAGCAAATCTTTTGGTTTAAGAAATAAGCCTAAGTCTGAGAAATGACTATCAACTAAGGCCTCATTTCTAACTAGAAGGCGTGAACCAGTTCTCTTAGGGCTTGGGTGTTGGGCAATCAATGATTCAGGCAACTCAAAATCAAAGTCACTTAGTTTCATTTTTTGCCTTGGCGTTTTTGACTCGCTGCATTGCAGCATTAATTTTTTCTTTTTGTGCTTTATCTTTTGCCATTTTTTCTTTTAAGGCGACCATCTTGGATTTTAATAGATCATCTCTTTCACGTTTATTTCTCTCTATGCGAGCTTGATGAAACTCAAACCTGTTTCTCGAATTATCTCTGATAGCTCTTTCTTGAATTTGTCTTTGATAGACAGCCCCCTTCAATTGCGTATCATCACTATAAGGAGCGATCTCTATGGGCTGAGACTCAACCATATCTATGCAGTCGACTGGACAAACTGGCAAGCATAAATCACAGCCTGTGCACTCTTTCGCGATCACCTGCGTCATGACCTTTGATGAACCTACAAATGCATCTACTGGGCAAGCCTGTATACAGAGAGTGCATCCTATACAGACTTTTTCATCGACCACAGCAATTCGCCTTGGCAAAGTTTCGCCATGAGCTTCATTTAATGGCAACGCTTCACGACCGAAAAGCTCTGCAAGGGCATCAACCCCATCCTGGCCTCCTGGTGGACACTGATTTATTTCAGCTTCGCCCTTTGCAATGGCTTCAGCATAAGGTTTACAGCCATCGAAATCACACTGGGTACATTGAGTTTGAGGCAAGACTGCATCTATTTGCCCCACTAAAGATTTGCCTTCAGCTTTTGCGGTTTTTCCTAAGCCTAAAAGGACTAAAAAATTCTCATTCATATATTCAGTAATTTTAAACTAAATATAGTTTATTTTCTTACTTGACTCTGAATGCCAAAACTTAAATGAGCTGACTCATCCTTAGACTTTTAATAGTCGAGATTGAAAAAATTGAAAGGCTTATTGAAAACTAGGATTCAACAAAGGCACGTTCAATCACAAAGTGCCCTGGATTAATATTGCGAGCCTCTATGAAACCTTTTGATTCTAGGATGCCAACTAAATCTTTCAGCATGCTAGGACTCCCGCACATCATAAAGCGGTCATCTTCAAGTGTTGGAAGGGGCTGATCCAAATCTAAAAATAACTTGCCACACTCCATCAGCGTTGTTAGGCGACCGTTATTCTTGAAAGGTTCACGAGTGACCGTAGGATAATAAACCAGCTTTTCTCGAACCATCTCTCCCAAGTATTCATCATTTGGAAGGATATTTTCAATGTAGTCAGAATAAGCTAACTCAGAAATCTCTCGGACACCATGAGCCAGAATAATGCGATCAAATTGATCATAAATTTCTGGATCCTTAATGATGCTCATAAAGGGTGCAAGTCCAGTTCCAGTAGCTAATAAGTATAGGAAGCGACCAGGGAGCATATTATCAGGGACCAATGTTCCTGTAGAGCGTTTTCCGACTAGAACTTCGTCACCTACCTGAAGGTTTTGTAACTTGGAGGTTAGTGCTCCATCTTGAACTTTAATGCTGAAGAATTCCAGCTCTTCCTCATGATTAGAACTTGTAATGCTGTAAGCCCTCATTAAAGGACGCTCATCGGATGGAAGTCCAATCATAGTGAAATGACCATTCTTAAACCTGTAGCCAGGGTCTCTTGTGGTGCGAAAACTAAACAAGTTGTCATTCCAATGGTGCACATGTGTTACTTTTTCGGTCATTACTGCCATAAATACTTTCCTTAATTTATCAACATTTTCTGTTAAAAAAACGGTGTTATTATACTCTTAAATTATTATCTTAAATTAGTCTACATTGATACATTAACTTCTACCAAATGACAATCCATTCCACACCCTCTCATGAAAGTAATATAGGAACATTTTAGTCAAAACCTCGATAGAACCTATTGAAGCAGCAATAGCAAAGCTTCCTGTAATGAGGTATGAGATTAAAACTGTATCGCATGATGCCAGAACCCTCCAAGATATTGATTTCCCGATAGATCTAGACTTTTTATCCTTCATATCAAAACTCCTCTCTTGATACTAATACTTTAAATTGAGGCCACTATTGTTTGCTGCAGCTTGATAGCAGATACTGAATCCGTTAGAGTAATCTTCCTCATCAAAACCTTCGTAAGACTCAAGTAGCTGGTATCTCGTAATGCCAGACCTGATCATAAATTGTAGTTGGTCGAGGTGCGCATTAATGCCAATAATCTCTCCTTTAAACTGCCACCTTTTGCTCAACAAATAGGCTTGAGAGTAGCCTCTTCCATCATCAAAATTTCTGAAATCTAAAGCAATCAATTCAATCGAATCAAGCTTGTCTTTTATTAAGCCAACATCATTTGAAGGCTCTAAAATAACGCCGACACCCAGCTTTGATAATTTGTCGCAATCTTCAATCCACTCTTCAAATGTAACAAGATCAATTGTTTCATAATCTTTATTGATTAGACTTGTCGGATTTTTAATATCATCCATAGACCTTCTCCTTAAAAGGTTTGATGCCAATTCTCTTAAAAACATCCGTAAATTTTTCTTCTTGTTGACGATTGTCAATGTAAACATTAACAATGTTCTCGACAGCATCAACAATCGTTTCACCACTCACTGATGGACCTAACTTTTTACCAATATGAGTCTCTCGAAGTGTCTCCCCTGCAAGGGTAATTTGATAGTACTCTTCACCATTCTTTTGCATACCCAAAAGTCCAATATCAGCTACATGGTGGTGTGCACAGGAGTTCTCACAGCCAGAAATATTGATATTTAAATCCCCAATATCAAGCAGCTTATTCATATCGTTAAAACGCTCTTGAACCCTTGTTGCTATCGGGATAGAAACTGCCTTTGCTAAATCACAATAGTCTCTTCCAGGGCAAGCTACAATCTGAGCTAGTGTGCCTTGGTGAGGACTTGAAAGGCCATACTGCTCTAATGATTTCCATAGATCGAATACTTGGTCTTTTCTAACGAAAGGAAACACAATGGTTTGCCTTTTGGTGGTTCTAATCTCACCCGAACTGAACTGGTCAGCAAGTTTTGCAAGAATTCTCATCTGCTCTGATGTTGCATCTCCAGGAGCAGCGCCCAGCTTGGTAAGAGAGATATTGACGATGCTATAGCCAGACACCTTGTGGCTTCGAACATTGTTTTTCTTCCAAATACTGTAATTAAAGTCTACTGTTTCTTTGAAGCCATCAAGGTTGATAGGCTCAATTGGCAAAGCAAAGTCTTTCTTTAAACTCTCTAATTCAGTAAGGTTTAATTTCAATTCAGGATCATCTTTGGTTTGCTGCCAGTCTTCATCAACTAATCGAGAAAACTCACTTGCGCCTAACTCACGTACTAAAAATTTTATACGAAGTTTCTTTTGGTGGTCCCGGCGACCCTTTAAATTGTATATTCTAAGAGACGATTCTAAATAGCTCAATATGTCAACAATTGGAACAAAAGATGCTGTTTCAGGTCCAATCATTGCTGCCGCACCTAGTCCGCCACCAACAAAAACGCTAAAACCTAGCTCTCCTTTTTCGTTTCGAACCAATCTTAATCCTAGATCATGGATTCTTAATGCAGTCTCATCAAGCTTTGCGCCATTAATGGCAATCTTAAATTTACCAGGTAGCCATGAAAACTCAGGATGCAGGTTAAACCATCGTCTAATGAGCTCACAGTATGGCCTAGCGTCTTCTATCTCACCTTCAGTTAAACCAGACAAAGGGTCAGCAGTAATGTTTCTGGTGGCTTTGCCGCTAGTTTGAATGGCATGGAGTCCAGCATCTGTCAAATCACGTAACAGATTAGCAATCTCGGGGAGCTGTATCCAATTAAACTGGATATTTTGCCTCGTTGTAAAGTGCCCAAAACCCCGATCGTACTTATCAGCCACATCGGCAAGCGCTCTAAGCTGATCTGAACTTAAGATTCCATAAGGAATTGCAATTCTCAACATGTGCGCATGAAGCTCCATGTAAAGACCATTCCTAAGCCTTAAGCTTCTGAACTTAGATTCATCTAGTTCACCAGCCAAATGCCGTTTTAATTGCTTTTCAAATTGATCGACTCGCTCAACTAAAAACTGCTTGTCTTGTGCGTTGTATTGATACATCTTTTAAATAGTTTGTAGAATGTAGGAAATTATAGTAAAATATTCTATTTTTAAGAACAAAAAGAATCAAAAAAGAAATTTTTTCTTATAAATATAACTTATAAAGAAAAATATTATATTTTCCGCCTTTTTTAGATAACATTATGGATGCCATCGACGTTAAACTATTAAAACTACTTCAGCATAATGCTGAACTAACTATTCAAGAGCTCTCATCTAAGGTTCACTTATCAACAACGCCTTGCTGGAAAAGAATCAATCAGCTTAAAAATAATGGCTATATAAACAAGACAGTCGCTCTTGTTGATCGAAAAAGAGTGGGCTCTAATGTCACTGCGATGGTGGCAGTCACTGTAACTAATCATAATCAAGAGAGAATTAGTGTTTTTGCTGAAACCATAAAAGAGATACCTGAAGTAATTGAGTGTTATCGTATGAGCGGGGAAACAGATTACCTTCTTAAGGTTGTTGTTAGTGACATAGAGAGCTATGATATTTTTTATAAACACTTAATCGACAAAGTTAAATTTCTGAAAGTGACTTCTAACTTTGCGATTGAAGAAATTAAAAGCACAACCGAAATACCATTAAATAAAATGGAGCAACTCGTTGCTGGCTAGGTCATAAAATTAGTGCCTTTGATAGACCTACAATACATATTACAATCAATACACTGCCCATCCATCTCTTAAATTTGGTGTCATTCTCAATTATTTGGTCATGTACCTTTAATCCTACAAAGTGTCCGAGCCCTGCTATTGGAATTAGCATCAAAGAAAACTGCCAATTAATATAAACATCAACCACCAAAAAAGCACTCATCTTGATTGAGACAAGTAAAAACCATAAAACAAACAAAGTATTTCTAAGTTTTTTGATTTCAATGTTTTGCATATAGACGGCGACTAAGAGTGGTGCGCCATTTAATGATGTGCCTGAAATATAGCCACCGAGTATAAGGAGTAATCGTGTTACCCAACCCTCGCGAGAAGCAATTTGAAAATTCATAATCCATGTCAATGCATAAAACGCTACTATCGAATAAACGATCACAGTCATCACTGTTGGTGGGAGGTTTATAAGACCAATAACGCCAATAATCTTAGCAGGTAAAATCCATGGAAGTGACTTTTTTAAATAGCCCCAATCAACAGTTTTTAGAGATTTTGCTAGCGCAATACCTGAGAAAAATATCAAATGTATCCCAATAATTGGAAGCCAATCGATTGGTGACCCTCCGACTAGCATTAATAATGGAAGACCCAGAACAGCGCCGCCAAAACCAAGGCCTGTCCTTACAAAACCAATCCAGATAAATATGCATGAAATGATTACTAATTCAATTGAAGTGAAAACCATAATATTAAATTATGCTAAAAAAGGAATCGTAATTACAATGTAATTACATTGATTGAATTGTTTCTGATATATGCTTAGCGGACTCCTCAGCCAGGTCATATTCAGCGCACTCAACCATAACGCGCACTAGGGACTCGGTTCCTGACTCTCTCACTAATACACGCCCGGTATCAGTCAGTTTTGACTCAACGGATCTAATTACCTCTATTAATTTAGGATCACTAAGATCGATCTTCTTTTGAGTTTTAATATTGATGAGAACTTGAGGATATTTAGTCATGCTATTTTTAAGATCGAAAAGCGATTGACCAGATTTTGCAATAATCTCTAGAACTTGGAGTGCTGCTATGATGGCGTCTCCAGAGGTTGACTTATTTAGACAAATAATATGCCCAGATCCCTCTCCGCCGAGGATGGCTTTGTTTTTGATTAATTGGTCCATGACGTGTCTATCTCCGACATCAGCTTCAATAAAGCCTACTCCATGATCTGACAGTGCATTGCGTATCCCTAGGTTAGTCATCTTGGTTCCCACGACAGTGTTTGACTTTAAAGTACCACTTTTTTTCCAAGCATTCGCAATGATAAAAACTAGCTCGTCTCCATCAACTTTTTCACCTTTATGGTCAACCATAATGAGCCTGTCGCCATCGCCATCAAAAGCAATACCGAGATCAGCACTATTTTCTATCACCTCATGCTGAAGATGCAGCGTGTCAGTTGCTCCGCATTCATGGTTTATGTTGTAACCGTCCGGTGAATTATTGATTATTGTTACTGAAGCGCCAAGCTCTGTAAATACATCTTCGGCGATATGATAAGTAGCACCATTGGCACAATCAATAACAATTTTTAAATTTGATAGCTCGCATGATTTGTCGAATGTCGATTTACAAAACTCAATATATCTCCCTAGTGCCTGTCCATAGCGCTTTGCTTTTCCAATGGATGCTGAATCGACACTGACCATTGGCATCGAAATTTTCTTTTCAATGGCTATCTGAATGTCATCACTCAGCTTAACACCCTTAGATGAAAAAAACTTGACTCCATTATCGTGGTAAGGGTTGTGAGACGCACTAATAACAACTCCAGCAGTGGCCCCAAATGCTTGCGTCAAGTAAGCAATAGCGGGAGAAGGCATCGGTCCAAGCATGCCTACGTTGACGCCAGCTGACAAGAAGCCAGCTTCAAGCGCTGACTCAAATAAATAACCTGATACTCGGGTATCTTTTCCAATAATGACGCTAGCGCTTCCGCTTTCTCTCAAAACAGAGCCGACTGCCCAACCGACCTTTAATAAAAAGTCAGCTGTAATCGGCGCCTTGCCAACTTCACCGCGGATACCATCTGTTCCAAAAAAATTACTCAAAACTACTCCCTAAAATTCTTAATTTGTTGCCAGACTCTGAGTGCATCATTCGTCTCTGCAACATCATGAACTCTTATAATATCAGCTCCATTTTCGACAGCAATCAATGCTGCTGTCACGCTTCCAATCATTCTTGAATCAACGTCCTTGTCGCCCAGAAGGGTTCCAATCATTGATTTTCTAGAGAGTCCCGCTAGAATCGATACACCAAATTCATGAAACTCTGAGAGGTTCTTTAACAAAGCTATATTATGACCTAAGTTCTTGCCAAAACCAAATCCAGGGTCCAGTGTAATTGAATTCAGATCTATTCCTGCAAGCTTACAGGCTTCAATTCTTTCCTTAAAGAAAGCTTTAATATCCTTGACAACGTCTTCATAGACAGGGTTATTCTGCATCGTTCTTGGACTTCCCTGCATGTGCATGAGACATATATCAGTCTTAAGTTTTGCTGCCATATCTAATGCACCATCAGCTCGAAGTGCATTGACGTCATTAATGATACTGGCGCCAGCCCCAACAGCCCTCTCCATTACTTCAGGTTTAGAGGTATCAATGGAGATTGGAACATTGATTTTTCCTTTTAGAGCTTCAATAACTGGTATGACTCGATTAAGCTCATCTTGGACACTAACAGCCTTAGCACCAGGTCGGGTCGATTCGCCGCCAATATCAACAATACCAGCTCCCTCATCGACCATCGTTGTTGCTTGGTCAATTGCAGAACTTGCATCCAAAAACTTCCCGCCGTCAGAAAAAGAATCGGGTGTTACATTAAGAACACCCATAATGATTGGCTGAGAGACAATCATAGCGAGCTTAGGTTATGCAAACTGCTCAGTACCACCATCTGCATCAGTATTAGTATCTGATGAAGATTTTGAGCTCTTTGAATCTTTGCCTCCGGTACCTAACTCCGAAGAGACCTCATCAGAATCCACAACTTCAGCTGCTTCTCTCATAGGCACTCTTGCCATTAAATCATCTATTTGATTAGTATCAATCGTTTCAAACTCAACCAGTGCTGCAGCCATTGCATCTAAAATATCTCTATTGTCTTCAATGATCTTAAAAGCTGTTGAATAATTTGTATCAATAATCTTACGGATTTCACTATCCACTTTAGTAAACGTTTCATCTGAAATATGTTTATGCTTTGTGACTTGGCGCCCCAAGAAGACTTCTCCCTCGTCTTCGCCATAAGCCATTGGTCCCATCACGCTAGACATACCCCAAAGTTTAACCATCTTGTGTGCTATTTCAGTAGCACGCTCAATATCGTTACTTGCTCCCGTAGTCACGGCATCCTCACCATAAACCACCTCTTCTGCAATTCGCCCACCAAATAAAGAGGCGACCTGTGAATTGAGTTTGCGTTTTGAAATACTGTAACTGTCCTTTTCAGGAAGAAACATCGTAACACCGAGTGCTCTTCCTCTTGGAATGATACTAACCTTATATACTGGATCATGCTCTGGCATCAAACGCCCAACAATAGCGTGTCCAGCCTCATGGTATGCGGTCATTTCTTTTTCAGAAGCGTCCATCACCATACCTTTGCGCTCAGCGCCCATCATAATTTTATCTTTGGCTTTTTCAAACTCTTTCATTCCAACGAGATCCTTACTGAATCTAGCTGCAATCAATGCCGCCTCATTGGCTAGATTTGCTAAGTCAGCGCCAGAAAACCCAGGTGTTCCTCTAGCGATATCCATTGACTTGACATTCTTCGCAATGGGAAGTTTTCTCATGTGAACCTTTAAAATCGCATCACGACCGTTAATGTCAGGCAGTCCTACAGTCACTGTTCTGTCGAATCTTCCAGGTCTTAAAAGTGCTGGATCAAGAACATCAGGACGGTTTGTAGCAGCAACAACAATAATCCCTTCTGAACCCTCAAAGCCATCCATTTCAACTAACATTTGGTTCAGTGTTTGCTCACGTTCGTCATGACCACCGCCCATACCAGCGCCGCGCTGACGCCCTACAGCATCAATCTCATCTATAAATATAATGCAGGGAGCGTGTTTCTTAGCTTGATCAAACATGTCTCTTACTCGTGAAGCACCAACACCCACAAACATTTCTACAAAATCTGATCCAGAAATGAAAAAGAAAGGAACATCTGCTTCGCCAGCAACTGCTTTTGCTAGCAGGGTTTTACCTGTTCCTGGAGGGCCGACCATAAGAACACCCTTTGGAATCTTGCCGCCCACTTTAGTGAACTTACTAGGGTCTGATAGAAAATCAACAAGCTCTGCCACTTCTTCTTTGGCTTCGTCGACGCCAGCAACGTCTTCAAAGGTAATGTGAGACTCGTCCTTGGTGATTAATCGCGCTTTTGACTTACCGAAAGACATTGGGTTTTTTCCACCCATTGCTCCTCCAGCGCCACGCATCGTATACATAATGACACCAATTAGAAGGAGGATAGGCGCTAAAGAAATGATTAATTGCTTAACAAAGCTTTCTTTTGCAGGAGGTGTTGCCACAACTGACACACCATTATTTAACAAGTCACCCATCAGTCCAAGGTCGCCAGGGCTGTAGGTTTCGAACCTTTCACCAAGTGAGGTCACGCCGCTGATGTTGCTTCCAGCAATCTTAACGTTTGAGACGTTTCCTTGCTTCACATTTTGAATAAACTGAGAGTAACTCATCTCATTTGTTTCATCAGTTACATTAAACTGCCCAAAAAGCGAGGCAAGTACACTTCCAAGGACCAACCATAGTAAAATATTCTTATACATAAACTTAAATTTAACCTAAATTAGAAAGGTAAATATACCCTATTGATTTCTTATATATAGTGTTTGATAGCATTTTTCAAGGTTTAATCAATATTTTTTATAACTATGACATAATGATTATGGCTCTATCAAAATCTGTTTCTGCATCTAATGCTAGCGCAACTTTATAAAGACAAATGAATATTAAACCTGAACAGCTTCAAAATAACCTTTCAAATCAACTAGCTTCTATTTATTTCGCATTTGGAGCAGAAATACTTCTCGTTGAGCAGTCTTTATCACTAATCAAAGAGGCAGCAAAAAATAATGGGTATAGTGAGCGCTTTAGATTCGATATTGATGGCAACTTTTCCTGGGATGCAATATTTAATCTAGTTTCAAGCCCGTCTTTGTTCGCTGAAAAAAGGATTATTGAGTGCCGTCTTACAACGGGGAAAATTGGTGTGAAAGGTTCAAAGGCACTCACTGAACTTGCTGAAAGTTTGCCAAATGACATTTTGCTAGTGATTTCCTCAGGAAAATTAGAGATGGCTCAGCAAAAAAGTAAATGGTTTAAAGCACTTGATAGTAATGGAATTGTAATACAGCACTGGGAAGTTCAAAGCAATCAACTCGTGGGCTGGATTACAAACAACATGTCTCAGCTCGGTTTAAATTCGAACATTGACGTTGCCAATGCAATAGCTTACTGCACTGAGGGAAATCTTTTAGCCACGATGCAGGAGATTCAGAAACTAAAAATTGCCTACCCTGATGGCAATATAAAACTTCAGGAGTACTTAAATCAGATTGATCAGCAATCTCAGTATTCAGTTTTTGGGATGATTGACTCAGCACTTCAAGGAGATAGTGAAAAAGTAAACAAAATCTTTAATTCACTTGTCGAAGATGCTACCCCGCCAGTGATTCTCATCTCATCGCTTTATCGAGAAATTAAAAACTTAGTGACGATGGCTATTGAACTCAAAACCAATCAGACCATTGAAACTGTTCTCAATAATCACCGAGTCTGGCAAAAAAGAAAGCCACTCATATCGAATGCACTTAAAAAGCATAGCTACCAGCAGCTTCAAAAACTCCTCTTAACGCTGGGTCGTATTGACCGCTCTCTCAAAGGTATGGATAATCTAAACGTTTATGATGAACTACAAGGCGTAGTTGTTTCTTTATCTGGAAAAAACAATGGACTCAATAGCTAAATTAATTAAAGAAATAGGTCAAAAGGCTAGGTCTGCCTCTGGGTCGTTAAGAATTGCTAGCACTGATCAAAAAAATAATGCATTAATCAGTATTGCAAGTCAAATCCAAGAGAACAAACAACGAATCCTAGATGCCAATAATCTAGACCTAGAAGCTGCCAAGAAAAATAATATTGATGATGCGCTTTTAGACCGTTTAATGCTCAATGATGAGAGATTAAATAGCGTAATTGAAGGCCTTCATCAAATTTCAACTTTGAGTGATCCAATTGGTCAAATTTCTGACTTCAAGGAGAGGCCAAGCGGAATCAAAATTGGAAAAATGATGGTTCCTTTGGGCGTCATTGGGATGATTTATGAGTCTCGTCCAAACGTGACAGTGGACGCTGCAGGACTTTGTATTAAATCTGGGAATGCCATCATACTTAGGGGTGGCTCTGAAGCCATTCACTCAAATATAGCTTTTTATTCCTGTATTAAAGAAGGCCTTGAAGAGGCGGGACTTGATCCGAATTCTGTTCAGCTAATTGAGGTGACTGATCGCAAAGCAGTTACTGAGCTGGTCAGGGCGAGTGATTATGTTGATGCTATTATTCCAAGAGGCGGAAAAGGTCTCATTAAAAATATTAGCAAAAATGCCAGGGTGCCTGTCATCAAACACCTTGATGGTGTCTGCCATACCTATTTGGATAAAGATGCGGATGCTCAAAAAGGAATTGATATTGCCTTTAATGGTAAAACGCGCCGATACGGCGTCTGTAATGCCACTGAGACTCTTCTAGTTCATAAGGATTTTGACTCAGAAGCGCTCTCTAAACTGATCAAGCTCTTGACTGAAAAAGAAGTTGAAATAAGGGGCTGTGACAAATCTCAAATGCTTTCAAATGTTATCAAAAAAGCATCTGAAGATGACTGGAGTGAAGAGTACCTAGCACCCATTCTTTCAATGAAAATCGTTGAATCAGTCGACGAAGCAATATCCCATATCAATACCTATGGGTCAGCCCACACCGATGCAATTGTGACTGAGAATGAGGCGAATTCGAAAAAATTCTTATCCGAAGTTGATTCGTCCTCTGTTATGGTTAACGCTTCAACAGGTTTTGCGGATGGATTTGAATACGGGTTTGGCGCTGAAATAGGAATCAGTACAGGTAAATTTCATGTCAGGGGTCCAGTTGGACTTGAGGGACTCACATCACAAAAATACATCGTCATGGGTGACGGACAAATAAGACCATAGAGAGCATTTAAAATGACAATAGACGAAACATTAGCAATCATTCAGAGGGGAACAGATGAAATACTTCCTCTTGAAGAGCTCAAGAAAAAACTCGAAAAAAATAAGCCTTTAAGAGTCAAGCTGGGCATGGACCCCACAGCTCCAGACCTTCACCTGGGTCACACTGTTGTCATCAATAAAATGAAGCAGCTTCAAGACCTAGGCCACGAAATAATTTTCCTGATAGGAGACTTTACGGGCATGATTGGAGACCCTACAGGAAAGAATGTGACCCGAAAGCCTCTGACAAAAGAGGATGTTCGTGAGAATGCCAAGACTTACACGGATCAAGTCTTCAAAATTTTGGATAAGGATAAAACTAGGATTGCCTTTAACTCTGAGTGGATGAGCAAAATGAACTCAACAGAAATGATTTCTCTTGCATCCAAGCACACCGTTGCAAGAATGCTTGAGCGTGATGACTTTTCAAAACGCTACAAAGGTGGACAGGCAATTTCGATACATGAGTTTTTGTACCCCCTTGTTCAAGGCTATGACTCTGTTGCACTGAGAGCCGATATAGAACTAGGAGGCTCTGATCAAAAATTTAATCTTTTGGTTGGAAGGGAACTTCAAAAGCAGGCCGATATGGAGCCTCAAGTTATTCTGACTATGCCGATTTTGGAAGGCTTAGATGGTGTTCAGAAAATGAGCAAGTCACTCGGCAACTATATTGGTATCGATGAGAATCCTGATAGTATGTTTGGCAAAATCATGTCGATTTCAGATGACCTCATGTGGCGATACCTTGAACTATTAAGCTTTGAATCGATCGAGACCATTGAATCTTGGAAGCAAGAAGTTGAGAATGGTGAAAATCCAAGAAACATAAAGTTTCGATTGGCAGAAGAGATAATTACGCGTTTCCATGACGAAACACAAGCAAAAAAAGCGCAACAAAACTTTATTGACAGGTTTGCAAACAACCAAATTCCAGATGAAATGGATGAATTTAGTTTCCCTAAAGGAATCAAGATTGCTAACCTTCTAAAAGACTCAAATCTTGTTAGCTCAACATCAGAAGCATTTCGAATGATTAAGCAGGGCGCTGTAAAAATTGATGGCGAAAAGCTTAGTGATAAAGACTTAGCGCCTGATGAAGGAACACTCGTATACCAAGTAGGCAAAAGAAAATTTGCTAGAGTGACAATTAGCTAAATTCAATTAATAAAGCGTATAATACAAGCATCTGGGGATGACATGGCTTCGACGAGGAGTTGGATTTCAAGGATGCATGTCGAGGACAAAGATTGCTCGTAAAAACGTTCTTTAAATAATAGTTGCAAACGAAGACAACTACGCTTTAGCAGCATAATGCTAACCGTTACTTAGGAGTTGTCTGTACTTTTAGGATAACGGTCGCTAACAGACTCGCCACTATTATTATTTTAGGGTAATAGGGTTAAAACCTAATCTAAAATCGCTTTCTACATCCCTGTTGGTCGGGTGGTAAAAAGTTAACTCAATAGACCTTTACTAAGCATGTAGACTTCTTGACTGAAGGTTTTCGGACGGGGGTTCAATTCCCCCCATCTCCACCAAACATATTATTAACCTTTAACGCCTCACATTATGAATTCACTATTGTCCAACATACAGAATAGACTTAATATTCTTTCGCCAGGTCTGATTGTTGTTGGCACCATTGCTGCTGCAGCTGGTTTTCTTAGTCTTCACTATAAAGCACCGGTCATGTTATTCGCGCTTCTCATTGGAATAGCTTTTAATTTCCTCTCAAGTGATGAACGTTGTGCGCCGGGTATTGAATTCTCAAGTAAAAAGATTTTGCGCTTTGGCGTAGCATTATTAGGTTTTAGAGTTACCCTTGATCAAATTTTAGGGCTTGGAACAAATGCTCTATTATTTGTCCCAATTCTTGTCCTTTCATCCATTGCCGTCAGCTGGTTAATCGCAAGATTAATGGGGAGGCGTCATCTTTTTGGCCTTTTAACTGCCTGTGCTGTTGCAATTTGTGGGGCCGCTGCAGCACTCGCTGTCGCCTCAGTCTTTCCGAACTGGAAAGACAGGCATCGTGATACCTTGTTTGTTGTTGTTTGTGTCACCTCCTTATCGACTATTGCAATGATTGTCTACCCTATTCTATTCTCGATGGCTGAATTCAGTGAAGTTGAAATTGGAATCCTGATCGGTTCGACTATTCATGATGTTGCTCAAGTTGTTGGTGCTGGTTATGCAGTATCCAGTGAAACAGGTGATATAGCTACATTTATTAAATTACTTAGAATCTCAATGTTGCCAATCGTTGTTATTGTGATAGCCGTTTTATTGAAGAGAGGCGATGAATCCAGCAAGATTAGTCCTAAAGCCTTCCCATGGTTTGCGCTGGCATTTGCAATGTGCTTAGTTATAAATAGTAGTAGCTTTATACCTTTATTTCTCTCTGAATTTCTTGCTGGCGTTTCACAGTGGTCCTTAGTATTCGCGATTGCAGGTCTTGGAGTAACGACTTCCCTCAAATCAATGATGGAATTAGGTGGAAAATCAATCGCGCTTCTAGTATTGCAAACCCTTGCTCTTCTAGCAATTGCAGTTCTGGCTGTTTCAACTGACTTAATTTAAGAGCTCTAGCAAATTAAAGGAAAAATATTATGAGAAGTAAAGTTCTTGAGTGGTTTGGAGTGATTACAGCAATCTTGTATTCCATGATGGTAGCATTAAATGTCGGCGTTGAATTTGCCGCCTTTCTCTTACTTCTTATTTCTGCTTTATCAATCGGCTACTGGGCATACTTAGGTCAACACAAAGGAATACTCTTTCTTCAGTTCTTTTATGCTTCAGCAGGAATTATTGGCATGGTAAGGTGGTACTAAATTAATTTCATCTGGGATGAAAAAATTAATAATTACTTACAATGGTCATATCAAATAAGAAAGCTATCGCAATCATTGGAGGAGGTGCGAGTGGAATTTTTGCTGCTATTCGCTCTGCTCAAGTCGCAAAAGAGAAAAAAGTTGATGTTGATATTTGTGTATTTGAAGCATCAACAAATTTTTTAAGAAAAGTTAGAATTTCTGGTGGCGGTCGCTGCAATGTCACCCATCACCTAATGGATACAAAAGATTTCAGCTTAAATTATCCGCGAGGTCAGAAAGAGCTACTTTCTCCTTTTCAAAAATTTCAAGCAGCAGATACCATCAAATGGTTTGAAGATCGAGATGTTAATCTAAAGCATGAAAGTGACGGGCGTATGTTTCCAATAACGGACCGCTCTGAAACTATTATTGACTGCTTTATCAAAGAAACAAATAAGCACAAAGTTAAATTACTTAGTAAAAAGAATGTTAACGCTATCAAAAAACTTCAAGATGGAAGAATAACTTTATCTATTAATGAGGATGAGTCGTTTATCGCTGATTCAGTTTTAATTGCAACAGGTAGCAAGCCATTAGGTTACAACCTTGCAACTGCTCTTGGCCACTCAATAACTGAAATTGCTCCCTCCCTCTTCACATTTAAAATTGATGATCCCATCTTAGAAAATTTATCAGGCACCTCTTTTTCTAATGCGACATTAACTCTGAAAATTGAAAACTCAAAGCCTTTTATTCAGACTGGAGCTCTACTTATTACACACTGGGGTTTGAGTGGTCCAGCCCTCTTAAAATTATCCGCATGGGCTGCACGTGAAATGATGCATGCCTCATACAAAGCTAAAATTGTTGTAAATTGGCTTAGCATTGATAATAAAGATGATGCTGAAAAGTGGCTTAAGGCTATCAAAAAAAATAATACAAAAACTTCGATTGGTAATGCCTATCCAAAAGACTTGACCAAAAGATTCTGGCTACAGCTTCTTAAAAAGTGCTCCATATTAAAAGAGAAAAACTGGTCTGAAATTAGCAAAAATGAATTAAATAAAATTATAGAAAATTTGGTTAACTGTGAACTTGATATCCTTGGAAAAAGTCGCTTTAAAGAAGAGTTTGTCGAATGTGGCGGAGTCAATCTTAATGAAATTAATCTTAAAACTATGGAAAGTAAGATTTGCTCTGGATTATTTTTTTCTGGCGAGGTTATGGACATCGATGGAATTACAGGAGGATTTAACTTTCAAAGTGCTTGGACTTCTGGATGGATTGCTGGAAGCAACATGGCGCTCAAGATAGAAAGCAGTAACTAATTTTATTCAAACTTAGCTAAAAAAAATATGCCTGAATAATTGAAGCTATTGATTGAGAAGCTGGTCTGCACACTCAATAATGACCTCTGTTAGATGGGAGCAGTCATCAAGAGAAAACGTTAAGGGCAGCCTTAAGTCAAATAAACAAGATAGAATCTCATCTGATTTTTCTAACTGTTGGGAGCTGACATATTTCCAGCTCTTGTGATTACTTGTAAATCCATTTGGGTCATCATTACCAAACCACTTCAACTCAACGCCCAGCTGTATATTGTTGTCAATAAATGTTTTGGCTTCAGACTGAGAAATTCCTGGAATTCTAAACTGAATTGAACTGCCTACGTAACTCTCCTCCTTGAGCCTCTCAGGCATTTCAATACCGCTGACTTGCTTTAACTTTTTCTCAACAAGTTTATAGCGCTCGTTCCAGCGACCAATGTTAGCTTCAAGAATGTTAATTTGAGGTCTTAGAATTGCAGCTCTAAGATTATCCATACGCCCTGAATAGTTTGGTGTTTGAAGTCTTACTTCAGAAAACACCTCTGGTTTAGGAGCAGCGCCATGTCTCTCATAAAGCATGTAGGATCCAGAGTAAATGATAGCACGCGCCATGAACACTTCATCATTTGAAGTCAAAAGGCCACCCTCACCTGAGTTTAAGTGCTTATAAGTTTGCGTACTAAAGCATCCAGCAATACCAAAATTTCCACTCTTTTCTGTTTTCCATTGGGCGCCCATAGTATGAGCACAATCCTCAATGAGTATTAAATTATTATCATTGACGATTTCCATTAACTTGTCCATATCTACAAGGTGGCCACGCATATGAGATATGAGTAAAAAACGCGATCCACTTGAATTGGCTTTATTTGATAAATCATCTAAATCTAGAACAAGGTCTTTCGTAATCTCAATAAATATTGGCTTTCCACCAGCATTTGAAATGGAGCCTGGTACAGGCGCAAGAGTAAACGTATTTGTCAGAACGCTCTCTCCAGACTGAAGTCCTGCTGCTCTAAGGGCAATACTCATAGCATAGCCACCAGAGGCACACGCAAGACAATATTGACTGCCTTGGTAATTTGCAAATTCTTGCTCAAGCAAAGAGACCTCTGAAAGTTCATTGCCGATTGTATTGTATCGGTGAAGTCTTCCAGACTTAAGAACCTCAACGGCCGCATCAATCGCCTCTTGGCTAATAGATTCTTGCTGAGTAAACGGCCTTGAAAATGCTTTTATATTCATTATTTATTGAGATCTTTTAAATAGATTTAACAAACAAAATAATATACAAAAACTTCAGCTAAAAGGTGATATTTTTATGAAAAAGTAAAGAAATAATCTTTATAATTATTTTATGAAAAACTTGCCACCAGTCGTCATTCTAGCAATTGTAATAGCATTAGCAGTTTTGCTGATACAGTATTTTTTTATTTACTAATTATTTGTGGTCCAGCCTCAACAATTGCTTTATCAACCTCAAACTTTTTAAAATTTTCATCAAAAAGTTTGGCGAGCTTTAATGACTCCTTATCATAGTCTGACTTGTCTTCCCAGGTGTCACGTGGATTAAGGTAAGAATTATCAACACCAGGAATGGATAACGGAATATCCAAATTTAAGTCGTCCAGATGTCTAACCTTGGAATCAAGCAAAGCGCCACTCTGACATGCTGAAACTATTGCCCGAGTAACGGGTATTGGAAATCTAGATCCTGACCCATCTGGAGCGCCAGATCCACCAGTCCAACCCGTATTAACGAGGTAAACTTGCGTATCAAATTCTGCAAGGCGCTTGATGAGTAGGTTAGCATAACTACCTGGAGACCTTGGCATGAATGGTGCTCCAAAGCAAGACGAAAAGGCTGGATTTATTCCAGCTTCTGCGCCTAATTCTGTTGAACCAACTCTCGCCGTATAACCAGAAAGGAAATGATAAGCTGCAGCCTCCTTACTTAGAATAGAGACAGGCGGGAGAACTCCAGATACATCACAAGTTAAGAAAATAACAACCTTTGGCTCCCCAGCTGCATTTTCTTTAACGCGTTTTTTGACATGCTCCAGTGGATATGAACAACGGCCATTTTCAGAAATAGTAGTATCGTCATAGTCAGCTAAACCATTGTGATCTACTTTTACATTTTCAACAATCGCACCGTGATGGATAGCATCCCAAATAATGGGTTCATTCTTTTGGGAAAGGTTAATTGTTTTAGCGTAACAACCACCTTCGATATTAAACACTGAACCTTTAGACCACCCATGCTCATCGTCGCCAATTAAGTAACGCTCAGGATCAGCTGAAAGGGTCGTTTTTCCAGTACCCGAAAGACCAAAAAATAAAGCTGTATCTCCATTTTCTCCAACATTTGCAGAACAATGCATAGGCAAAACATCCTTCTCAGGAAGCAAAAAGTTTTGAACTGAAAACATTGCCTTTTTCATCTCACCTGCATATCTCATTCCAGCAAGTAAAACCTTCTTTTGATCAAAATTAATAATAACAACGCCATCGGAGTTTGTGCCTTCAGATTCCGGATCACAAACATAAGATGCAACATTAAGGATAGTCCAAGGATCTTTATGTTTTGGGTTAAACGTTTCAGGCTTAATAAACATGTTTCGCCCAAACAAGCCTTGCCAAGCTGTCTCAGTATTGACCTCGACTGGAAGATAATGTTCAGAATGAGCGCCCACATGGAGATGAGACCTGAATGAATCTTTTGTTGATAGATATTTTTCGACTTTAGCCCATAAAATGTTGAAATTTTCTTCAGCAAAAGGTCTATTTACATCACCCCATTCAATGGACTGAGTTGTTGAAGATTCATCAACAATAAAGCGGTCATTTGGACTTCTTCCAGAACGATTACCTGTATTAACCAACAAGGCACCAGTATTTGTGAGAGATCCCTCACTTCGATTCAATGACTCACTAATAAACTCTGTAGGAGCTAAATCAATATAAACCATTTTTTAACCTATAGTTTCAAAAGTAAATTATTTCAGATAAGCCGCAAGAGAAATAAGAATTTTATTAAATTTTTATATTGTAAATTAAGACTACATGCATTCCCACAACATGGGCGATGAAATTAACAAAAATTTCATTAAATTAGGCTAAATAATGAAAACAAATAACATACAAAAAATGAGGATTATTAGACTCAGTTTATATTTAGTACTCCATATAATGCTATGCTCTAGTTTAAGCAGTTGAGATTTATTATCTAGAAAGTTCTTATTCATGACTGTATTAAGTCTTATCTTTTAAAGAGAGTGTAAGCTCAAACTTTGCAACAACCTCAGAGGAAATTGAGGGAACTACAGCGTCAATATTTAATTTATAGTTAAACCTTTCAGTTGAATTGGCAGCTTTATCAACCAACTCTTTAATTGCTGCTCCATCATTACACATAAAATGAACATCGCCCTCAGGTCTTTTAAGAAAATCAGCCTTAAAGTCTTTAAATATTAAGGCAATTTTACGGCCACTTTCTTGAATTGGATCCATAGCAAGAAATCCACCTGTAATGTCTGCACCAACCGCTAAAACGCCAAAATACATACTTCCTAAATGGTTCTTTGTTCTCCTTCTAAGTGGAATTTTAATTTCTATCTTTTCATCTGTATGCTCAATAACTTTAGGGCGACAATACCAAATCATTGGCACCTTGGTAAGGCCAAATAAGCGAATTAATCGATTTGTATTGGCAACTCTAGAAAGCATAATGCATGAGTTTAGTATTTAAAAGTGCCATACCATTCTGGATAAAAGACGATTGAAGCGAGCACAAGAACTTGTATCATTATAAATGGAACAACTCCTTTGTAAATGTCTGTCGTTTTAATACTACTTGGTGCAACTCCTTTTAAATAAAACAAGCTAAACCCAAAAGGCGGAGTTAAAAACGAAGTCTGCAAATTCATCGCAATAAGAATCGCAAACCAAATTGGGTTAATACCCAAGACATCAGAAATTGGAACCAAAATAGGTACAATAATGTACGAAATTTCTACAAAGTCTATAAAAAATCCTAAAACCATAATAACGAGCATTGCAATAATAATAAAGCCCCATTTATCGCCAGGCAAGCTAAGCATAAACTCCTCAATTAGCATATCTCCGCCGGTATAGGTAAAGACCATTGAAAATGCAGTTGCACCGATCAAAATAGCAAAAACCATTGCGGTTATTTTTACCGTTTCCTTGGAAGATTCCATTAACATTGAAAATGAAAATTTTCTATATAAGAGTGATAATACTACGGCACCAACACAGCCAATAGCGGACGATTCTGTAGGGGTTGCTATGCCTGCAAAAATAGAGCCTAAAACAATAATAATTAATGATAATGGTGGAATAATTGAAAATAATGCTGAAATGACTTGGCTTTTTTTACTCTCGCCTTCTTGTCTTTCAATTCTAACTGCTGGGGCGATTTGTGGGTTTAAATAGGCTACTATCAAGATATAGATTGTATAGGCTGCAACTAGAACTAGACCAGGAAAAAGTGCAGCTTTAAATAAGTCTCCAACGGGCACATTAAAGACATCTCCGAGGATAATAAGAACAATAGATGGGGGTATGATTTGACCTAAGGTTCCCGCTGCACATATGGTTCCAGTTGCCAATCCTTTTGAATAGTTATGCTTCAACATGACCGGTAAAGAAATAACTCCCATAGCTACAACACTCGCGCCAACTACCCCTGTAGATGCTGCCAACAAAGATCCGACTAAAACGGTACTAATAGCTAGGCCGCCTCTAATTTCGCCAAATAGATAGCCCATAGATTCAAGGAGGCGTTCTGCTAGTTTAGTTTTTTGCAGAATCAAGCCCATCAATATAAACAAAGGAATAGCCATTAAAATGGTATTGTTCATAATGCTCCATATCCGATGAGGCATCATCGCAAACATCATTAAACCATTATCTATCCCGTCAATTAATAACTCGCCATCACTAAAAGCTTCAATGATTCCAGCAGCGATTCCAAAGAATACCGCAACAGCTCCAAAAGTAAACGCAACAGGGAAGCCAATAAAAAGCATCCCAAGTCCAGTAAAAAACATTATTAAACCTATCATGAGTCAGAACTTGAATTGAGTTTTTTTAGGAGGTTATAATTGCGAGCAAAATAGCCAATTGACATCAAAATCAAAATAACAAATGATGTTGGAATTAATCCCTTAATGATAAAGCGAAAAGGTAAACCTCCTGGATCTCCACTCTGCTCCATAAATAGAAACGACTTTTCAACAAAATTAATTGATCCGTATGCGATTAATAAGCTTAGTGGCAGAATAAAAAGAATCACGCCAATCATATTTACAATTGCTTTCTTTTTTTCACTAAAGCCTGCATAAAAGATATCGACTCGAACATGACCTTCTTCGCTCAGTGAATAAGAAAGCCCTAATAAGATAATGACGGAAAATAAATGCCATTCCATCTCCTGTAAGGCGACAGAGTTAGAGTTCATTATGTAGCGGTTTAGTGCATCAAAGGCAACATTAATCATCATTAAAATAAGCAGGAATGAAATAATCACACCTATATGCTTAGCAAATTTATCGCAAAATGATTCAATCCATTGCACAGAACTAACCTTTAAAAGTAAAAAAAATGCCCGCGTTTATAGCGGGCATTATAAAACACATAAGATTTAAATTATTCGATATTGTCTTTTAAGTACAAATAATCTGACATCTTTGTCCATTCTCGAGCCTTCGCCATAAATGCCGCTTGAGAATCCATGATCTTTTTGAACATTGGATCCTTAGCAGAAGTTTCAGCGATAAGTCGAGCATTAACAGCCTTCATCTCAGCAATTACTTCTGGAGGGAATGATTTAACTTTAATGTTAGGGTAGTCCACCCCCATCTTAGACCAAGCTTCAGCGCTCATGGCAAAGTTTTCCCAATACATACGTGCTTTGGAGTCAACCATAGCTATCTCGACAATAGCCTGTAAATCAGCCGGTAACTCATTCCAAGCATCTTGGTTGATTAAGAATTGTAAGTCTGTTGCAGGCTCGTGCCAACCAGTGTAGTAATATGGTGCAACCTTATGAAAGCCCATATTAATATCCATACCTGGACCAACCCACTCTAGTGCATCAATCGTTCCACGCTCTAGTGCTGTATATAACTCACCCGCAGGTAGGTTAGTTACCGCTACACCAAGTTCAGCCATTACCTCTCCAGCAAAACCAGGAATTCGCATCTTCAGACCTTTAAGGTCGTCAACAGAATTGATTTCTTTACGGAACCATCCGCCCATCTGATTACCGGTACTGCCGCCTTGAAACTGGAGAACTCCATGTTTGTCAAACACTTCTTTTGCGAGTGCTTCACCACCGCCATAGAAATACCAAGCGTCTTGCTCAGATGTTGTCATACCGAAAGGCATTGTTGTAAATGGCATCGTATTAATGTCTTTACCTTTCCAGTAATAAGATGCTGAATGGCCCATCTCATATTGACCAGCTTCGACCATATCAAGTATGCCCAAGGCAGCTTTGTGTTTATTTTTATCATCAACACGAATTGTCATTCGACCACCACTCATAATCTCTACATTTTCAGCAAAACGATCCACAGTCCATGCGAAAGGTGGTAATCCAGCAGGCCAAGTCATCGCTAGTTTCCACTTGATGACTTTTTCCTCTGCAGCAATTGAACTAGAGCCTGTAAAAACAAGCGTAGCAGCCATTGCAATGAGTATAAGTTTATTCCTTATCATTCTATTTCTCCTAATTAATAGTTAAAGAACTAAAAAGTATATCAAGAAATATAAATTTAAAGCAAAAAATTTGAAACAAAGTTTTCTGCTCTCTCAAAACTAGAATGAGATAAATCCTACTATTGCCCCTTAGTCAATCGATTGTATATTTTTTTGTTTACTAAAAAGGACTAAACTCTTAAATTATTCTTTCAGCTATTGACTATACCGAATAACTATCAACCACTGAGCACTGTGCACTTAGCATCGTTGCAGAAAGCTTATCAATGCCCTCTGATGGCCACCTAAAAACATCGGCAAAGTAAAAGCTTCCATGCGAATATTCAAAATTTTCTCCATAAAACTGCTCTCCATTGGATGAAAATTCGAGCACCTTTAGCTCAAGGCCACTAAAGTAATTAGCTTCTTGACCAAACTCAATTAAATCACTGTTGACAATTCTAAATTTAAATTTCTGAGGAATATAATTAATAAGCTTGCCCTCTTTTATTTCAACTGCTTGTGTCATTTCACAGTAATAGAGATCACCTACCTCTGATAAAGCTGATAAAGGAATCCAGCTAAATAAAATAACTAAGAAAATATTTTTCATTATTAACCTCTATTCATAAAATTTTTATTAAATAATTTTATTTCTATTATCTGGGATATCTTGTTGTATATTTCATGAATAAAACTAAATTGTATATCGATAATTTATAGTTTTTTCTAAACTAGATAAAATAAAATTCATATATATGATATAATATACTTCTCATTAAATTTTATTGATCAAAATTTAATTACCGATTTTTTTAATTTTTGTAGAAGGAGTAGGCATGATTCAATTTATAGTTCATGACGAAGACGATTCCGTCGGCGTTGTTACAGTTGAAGGACTTAAAGCAAACGACACTCTATCAGGATGGATAATGGATCAAGATGTCTTAATCGATATCAAGATCAATCAAGACATTCCTATTGGGCATAAGCTTGCAATTAAAGATCTTAATGAAGATGATACAGTCATCAAATATGGTGTAGATATTGGCAGAACAATTTCAAAGATTGCAGTTGGCGATCATCTACATGTACATAACGTTAAAACAAAGAGGTGGTAATGATAAATTTAGATCAAAAAATCTACGGTTATAGACGCGACAATAATAGAGTTGGAATTCGAAACTATGTAGTTATCCTCCCTGTTGACGATATTTCAAATGCTGCATGTGAAGCTGTTAGCAACAATATTAAGGGAACGATTGCTCTTCCTCACCCGTATGGAAGACTCCAGTTTGGTGAAGACCTTGACCTTCATTTCAGAACGATGATTGGAACCGGTGCAAACCCAAATGTTGCTGCAGTTGTTGTCATAGGTATTGAGCCGGGCTGGACTCAAAAAATTGTTGATGGAATTGCTGCTACTGGTAAACCAGTTCAAGGCTTCTCTATTGAAAAGAAAGGCGACATTCAAACAATTGCAGATGCCTCAAAAGCAGCTTATGACATGGTTCATTACGCTTCAGGCCTTCAAAGAGAAGAATGTGATATCAGTGAGCTATGGGTTTCAACTAAGTGTGGTGAGTCAGACACAACTTCAGGCTTTGGATCAAATCCAACAGTTGGTAATGCGTTTGATAAGCTTTATGAAAAAGATAGCACCTTACTTTTTGGTGAAACATCAGAGATTACAGGTGGTGAACATCTAGTTAAAGCAAGATGTGCAAATGACGCTGTTGCTGATCAGTTCATGTTCATGTTTAATCGTTACCAGGATATGATTGAGCGTTTTAAAACAGATGACTTGTCTGATTCACAGCCGACCAAAGGCAATATTGAAGGAGGCCTTACAACGATCGAAGAGAAGGCACTTGGAAACATTCAAAAAATTGGTAAGAAGTGTGTCGTTGATGGTGTTTTAGATAAGGCAGAAATGCCTACCGGTAAAGGCTTATGGTTTATGGACTCTTCTTCTGCAGCTGCAGAAATGGTTACCCTATGTGCAGCCTCTGGATATGTTGCTCACTTATTCCCTACTGGGCAAGGAAACATTATTGGTAATCCAATACTTCCAGTCATTAAAGTTTGTGCAAACCCAAGGACAGTCAGAACAATGTCAGAGCATGTCGATGTTGATGTAACTGCTTTACTAAAGCGTGACATCAATCTTGATCAGGCTGGTGATATGCTTCTTGAGTCTCTCATCCACACATCAAATGGAAGAATGACTGCTGCAGAAATACTGGGCCATCAAGAGTTTGTATTAACGCGCCTGTACGAAAGCGCATAAATTAAATTGGATAAATAAATTACATGAAATACTTAAAAAAAGCTGACAAGTCGGCAGAATCAAATATGCTAGAAGCACAAAAAGTTGTCCATGACATGCTCGCTAACATAGATAAAAATGGTGAGCAAGCTGTCAGAGACTATGCTGAAAAATTAGATTCGTGGACAGGTGATATTTTACTATCCGCTGCTGAAATTGATGAAATTACAGGGGATGTCCCACAAGACGTCAAAGATGATATTGATTTTGCATGTCAGCAGGTTTACACGTTTGCAAAAGCTCAGCGTGACTCAATTGAAGAGTTCCACACTAAGAATAACGGCGTTGAAGCTGGCCAAAGATTACTTCCAGTAAACGTAGCAGGCTGCTATGTTCCGACTGGAAGGTATGCTCATATTGCTTCTGCATACATGAGTATTGCAACTGCAAAAGCTGCCGGGGTTCCATGTATTATCGCTTGCTCTACGCCATACAAAGGCAAGAGTATTCATCCCTATGTACTCTATGCAATGAAGACTGCTGGAGCAGATCATGTGATGACCCTTGGTGGAGTTCAGGCGATTGCGAGTATGGCATATGGTTTGTTTACTGGAAAGAAAGCGGACATTATTGTTGGACCTGGAAACAAGTTTGTAGCTGAAGCCAAGAGAACTCTATTTGGCGAAGTTGGAATCGATGTTTTTGCAGGACCTTCAGAAGTTGCAGTCATTGCTGATGAAGATGCGGATGCAGACGTTGTTGCTATCGACCTAGTTGGTCAAATGGAGCATGGTCATGAGTCCCCTGGTTGGCTTTTCACAACTTCAAAAGAGTTGGCTGAAAAAGTAATGAATCTCGTACCAGAGTACATTGAAAAACTTCCTCCTACAGCTCAAGATGCAGCTTTCTGTGCCTGGAGAGATTACGGAGAAGTGATTCTTTGTGACTCTAATGAGGAAGTGGTTAAGATTTCTGATGAGTATGCTGCAGAGCATCTCGAAGTTCAATGCAAGGACCTTGATTGGTGGCTAGAAAATTTAACTTGCTACGGCTCTCTATTCTTAGGAGAAGAGACAACAGTTACCTTTGGTGATAAAGCTTCAGGTCCTAACCACATTCTACCAACAAAGGCAGCAGGACGATACTCAGGTGGACTTTCAGCTCACAAATTCTTGAAAGTATTAACTTGGCAACGCATGGATCGCGAATCAACACGTCAGGTTGCTCAGGCATCTTCTAGAATTTCAAGACTGGAAGGAATGGAAGGACATGCGAGAGCCTCTGATGTCAGACTTAGCAAATACTTCCCTGAAGAGACTTTTGATCTTGGCGCACCAGTATTAGAGTAAACCATGAGCTTATCAGACTTTTCTCTTGAGAATAAAGTTGCTCTGATAACTGGTGGTACTAGCGGATTAGGAAAAATGATGGCACTTGCGCTTGCAAAAGCAGGCGCATTTGTCTGGATTGCTAGTAGCCGAGATAATGCAGATGAAACGCTCAAAGAGCTCAATAATCAGGGCTCTGAGGGACGATTCATTCAAGTGGATGTCACTTCAAGTGAAGCCCTTGAAAACGTTGTCTCCCTGATTCATCAAGAGTCCAATCAAATTGACATTCTAGTGAACGCCGCAGGAATTAACCTGAGGACTTCAGCTGAAGATCTCACGCTTGATGAATGGCAAAAAACAATCGATATTAACTTAACTGCGCCCTTCTACTTAAGTCAACTTGTTGCAGACTCAATGAGAAAAAATAACTGGGGAAGAATTATTAATATCGCCTCACTTCAATCTCTTAGGGCTTTTGATAACAGCATTCCATATGGCGCAAGTAAAGGCGGAGTCATGCAATTGACGCGAGCTTTAGCGCAAGCTTACTCTAAAGATGGCGTGCTAGTGAATGCCATTGCTCCTGGATTTTTTAGAACTAACTTAACAGAATCATTATTCCAAGATCCGGGTAAATTAAAAACTTTAGCTGACAAAACGATGATGGGTCGTAACGGCGAAGAAAAGGATATATTTGGAATTAGCGTCTTTTTATGTAGCGATGCTAACTCGTATGTCACAGGTCAAACTATATTTCTTGATGGAGGATTTTCAGCAGCATGATTGATAAAATGGAAGCAGTGGTGTATACCGCACCCAACGAAATGACTTTTATAAATGATTACCGCTCAACCCAGATTGATCGGGATGATGATGTTTTGCTGCGTATTGAATCAGTTGGTATTTGTGGCTCCGATATGCATGCGTTTCATGGAAAAGACCCAAGAAGAAATCCAGGATTAATTCTAGGTCATGAGTTTTGTGGTGAGATTGTTGAGGGGGCGGATAAGGGCCAAAAGGTAACCGGAAACCCACTGATTACATGCGGAAAATGTGAATACTGCCTCCAAGGTAGGGATAACTTATGCAGCGATAGAGATATGATAGGGATGAGCAGACAAGGCGCTTTTGCTCAATACATGACGATACCGAATCAATGCCTCGTCCATGCACCCAACTCTATGAATTCAAACCACGTGGCACTCACTGAGCCAGCAGCTACTGTGGTCCATGCTGTTAACCTTGCCATAGAGAGTTCCTTTAAACCGATTAGTGATTGTAATGTGCTTGTTGTTGGTGCCGGTGCTATTGGTCTTTTAGCAGCGCTTTTACTTAAATCACACAATGTCAATATGACTGTCCTTGAAACCAATGAGGCTCGTCATTCTTGCGTTAAAGAACATGTTGGCGTTAACCCTGTTAATCCAATAACCGAGTCAGTTAAGGAAGACTCATATGATGTCGTGATTGATTGTGTAGGAAGTGAGAAAACAAATGAACTAGCTATCTCTTCTGTCAGGGCAGGAGGTGTGGTAGTTAATGTCGGACTTCTCAGCTGGAGTAGCAATATCGATATTAGAAAGATCACCCTTCAAGAGATTAAACTGGTTGGTTGCTACACCTACAACATGGAAGACTTTAGATCTGCATTGAAGTCAATTGAAAACGGTGACTTTGGAGATCTATCTTGGATTGAAGAGATGCCTTTATCAGAAACTAATTTAGCGTTCCAAAGTTTACACAATGGTACAATGGCTTCAGCCAAAGTTATCCTCAAACCTTCTTTTTAATTATTATTTAATATTATGAGTATTACTGATCTGAAATTTAACATCGACAGAGACAGTTCGACTCCACTTTGGCTTCAAATCAGAAATGAACTTTTTAATTGTCTCTATAGAGATGACCTTCGACCTGGTCAACTAATCCCTAACGAAAAAACTCTGGTTGAACTTTTTAATGTCTCCATCGGAACCATTCGAAAAGCGGTAGGGGTTTTAGAGAAAGAAGGATTTTTGATTCGCAAACAAGGACTAGGAACTTTTGTTTTTCAGCATGACAATAGTAGCTTTCTTTTTGAGTACTTTCACTTTGCTTTAAATGGAAGTGACGAAAAACAAATCCCAACTGTAGAATTCATCTCTTTTGATACTAAAAAAGCAACCAAAGATGAGGCAGCTGAATTGGGTATTTCACCTAGAAGCCCTGTATTTCAGATTTTAAATAAAATCGGCCTTAACAAGAAGTTTTACATTGTAGATCGAATTGTTATTGATCAGAATAAATTCCCTGGACTAACAGAAGATATTTTTAAAAATAGATCCAATACAATTTACAACCTCTATCAAAACAAATATAACATCTTTATTACTAACTGCTCTGAAAAATTAAAAGCAATCACCGCAGATGAAAAGATCGCAAAACTATTAAATATTCCACTGCATGAACCAATACTTAAAATCAATCGAATTGGTCAGACTTATCATAATGAAACAATCGAGCTAAGAACCTCTTATGTTCATACGAGTGATATCGAGTATATTCACTCTCAAAACAGCACCTTCGGAGAAGCAATTTAGCCTCCCTTTTGGCTTCAACTGATGAAGTCAATCAAGCTCTAAAACCTAACTTAATTTATTACCCGTACAAATATGTAGGAAGCCAAAGTACGATTTGAGGGAAGATAATTATTAGCGCTAATCCAACGACCTGAATCGCCATAAATTGCATCATCCCTTTATAGATATCTCCTAGATCCCATTCTGGGACCACGCCCTTGAGAAAGTAAGCGGATAGTGCTACAGGTGGGGACAGCCATGCTGTCTGAAGATTAACAGCAACAAGTATTCCAAACCAGGTTAGGTTAAACCCTAGTTGTTCAATAAGAGGTAAGACAATTGGAATAATGATTAGCACAATTGGAACCCACTCTAATGGCCAGGCCAATAAAAAAATAAAGGCCATAATGATTAGCAGGATTGCAGTTGGTGGAAGATCAAGTAGCATCAGATACTCAGTGATCATTGTTGGCGTACCCAGTCTTGAAAATACTGCGCCAAAGAAGTTAGAAGCACAAACCAAAACCATAATTAAAGTTGTGATCTCTAAAGTCTTTAGAAGTGCGCTCTTGAAAGATTCAAAAGTTAGCTTTCGATAAGCCAAAGTTAAGAATATTGCACCAACAGCACCCATCGCAGCACCTTCAGTTGGCGTTGCCAAACCAGCCAATATACTTCCTAGAGATGAGCCCACTAAAAGTACTGGTGGAACCAGTCCCTTAAAGAATTCTATCCAAACCTCTCTCATGGAGTCTGGGATCAAGTCCTCTGGAACGACAGGACCTAAATTAGGATTTAAATGACACCTAATAAGCGTGTAACCGGTATAAAGAACAGCCAACATAAGGCCAGGCATAATTGCTGCTGCAAACAAATCTGTTACTGGAACGTTCAGTATTGGACCCATAACAACAAGCATAATACTTGGCGGAATTAATATACCAAGGGTACCACCAGCAGTAATAGTTCCTGCCGCTAAACGGACATCATAGCCCGATCTGTTCATTGTCTTAGCAGACATAATTCCGAGGATGGTGACCGACGCACCTACAATACCGGTTGCAGCTCCAAAAATTGTTGCAACAAAAAGAACAGCAACAAATAAAGATCCTTTGGTTCTGGCAAGAGCCATCTGAACAGATGTAAATAATCTCTCCATGAGGTTGGCCTTCTCCATGAGAATACCCATAAAGGTGAACAATGGTATTGCTGCAAGGGTTTGCTCAAGCATACTCCCAGAAAACTGGAAGGTCATTAAATAAAAAACAAGGTCGCCAAATCCTAAGTAGCCGAAGAAAACTCCTAAGAAAATGAGCGTAAATGAGATTGGAAAGCCAATGAATATGGCAAATAGCATTGTTAATATTAGTACAATGCCTAGTACTTCTGGACTCATGGCCATCTCCTATTTTTGACTGCATACACGCACTTAAGCACCTCTGAAATGCCTTGAATTAAAAGGAATATAAATCCTATAAATAGTGCAAACTTAATTGGATACATGTAAGGCATCCAAGCAGTATCCATACCTCTTTCCATTATCGACCATGACTTATAGGCATACTTATAGCACGCCCATGCTGCACCAATAATTCCAGGAAAATAAAATAATAAATAGAGTGTTAAATCTATCGTTGCTTGAGTCTTAACTGTCCAATCTCGATACATAAAGTCGGCTCGTATATGAACGCCTTTGGATAGAGCATAGCCAGCACCCAGCATAAACATGGCGCCTGCGCCCATTCTACTAATATCGTATGCCCACATTGTTGGAGAGCCAAAGAAGTGCCTTCCCACGACCTCAATAAACATGGCAGTGAATACTGGAACTGTCAACCAGCATGCTAACTGACCTACTCTGAGACTAAAGAGATCAATTCCAAGTATGGCTTTAGCCATCATTTTTGGCATATCATCCGGCATAACCCCTGTATATGATCTACCTTCAGCGATCATTTCATCGGTAATGTCTAATTGACCAATATCTTCTTCTTCTGACATAAAGTGCACCTATTTTTAATCTACAAAGATAACGCTATTGTAACAAAACTCAAGAGTTATAAAAATTTAAACCTTTCTATTAATATGGCTTTTCTAACTTCAGGAAAAGGAGAACCTGAAGTTAGAAAAATCATATTAAGATATAAAAAAAGTTGCCAACAGTTTTCACTATTGGCAACTTAGTTTACAAGTCTTACAGTTGAATCTTTACTTCAAAGTCTTAGCAAACGCAAGGCCTAACTTAGCGTTAGACGCTTGAGCTCCTGACCAGAAAGGTACTGCTTTTTCAGCAAAATCTCTCTGTGATGCCCAAACTTCAGCAAAGAATGCATTATTGTCTGCATTCTTTTGAAGAGTTGCATTAGCAGCAGCCATAAACTCTACGAAGTAGTCATCAGGTGTATCCATTAGCTGAACGCCTTGTTCTAGCAAGTCTGCCATTGCAATACCATTTGCATAGATACGGTTAGACATTGAGTCAAGTCTTGACGCTCTTGCAGCAACGTGTATAGCGCGTTGGTCACGTGCAGAAATTTCATTCCATCTGTCACCATTGATATACATATCAGCATTCACAACGTTCTGGTGAAGTCCTTGTAAGTAGTAGTACTTAAGAACCTTCTGGAAACCAAAGTCTCTGTCAGGCTCTGGGCAGCACCACTCTGCTGCGTCAATTACGCCTTTCTCAAGTGCTGGAAGAATATCACCACCACCCATAGCTACAGCTGCGACACCAATATCCTTATAGGTTTGACCTGGGATTCCTGGAGGTGCACGGAATCTAAGTTTACGGAAGTCATCCATACTGTTGATTGGCTCTTTGAACCAGCCTAGTGCTTCTGGACCAACTGGTTGAAGGATTAAGCCATGAACGTTCAAGTCCATTTCATCCCATAACCGATCATAGAGCTCTTTACCGCCAGCACTATGGAACCAAGAAAGCCAAGCAATATTATCAATACCGAGGCCTGCTCCAGCAATTGGAGAACCAAACAGCATTGCTGCAGGGTGCTTACCTGACCAGTAGTGAGTCCAAGCAAATCCGCCATCAATTAATCCTGCGTCAACTGCGTCAATAAGATCTGAGTTAGGAACAACCGAACCACCCGGAAGAACTTCAATTGTTACTCTGCCATCTGTCAATGCAGCGACATCTTCTGCAAAATCTCTTACATAGCCAACTTCACTACCAGTAGAGTTTAATACAGATTGTACTTTTAAATGGACATTTCCAGCCATAGCGCTTGAACTAAACGCAACAACAGCAACTGTCACTAAACCAACTATATTTTTAAACATAAAATCTCCTAATTTCTAAAACATAAAAAGACAAAAAGATAAAAACACAATGAAGATGAATGAAATTCAACAACATATGATTCTAACTAATAAAGAGTATACATCAATTGATATATATGTTTCAATCTATTTATAAAAAAAATGAATAGATTCACCAAAGGTTACTTATAATTAAAATATAATTTACATCATTTAAATTTTAAGTAATTCCATCTAGATTATTCTCAATCAATAAAATAATTTACTAAGAAATATATATGCACGAGAAATACGATTACATTATCGTTGGAGCAGGATCTGCTGGTTGCCTTCTAGCGAATAGACTTTCAGCTAATCCAAATAATAGCGTCTTGTTAATTGAGGCCGGTCGAAAAGATAATAATCTCTGGCTCCACGTACCAGTTGGCTATTTCAAAACCATGAATAATCCAAAATTTGACTGGATGTACCAACTTGAAAAAGATAAAGGATTAAATAATAGAAGGATTGACTGGCCAAGAGGAAAAGTTCTTGGAGGATCAAGCGCACTTAATGGACTTCTTTATATTCGAGGAGATAGGCATGACTATGACAACTGGGAAAAGCTAGGAAATAAAGGCTGGTCTTATAACGATGTACTACCTTACTTCAAAAAATTTGAGTGTCAAGAGAATGGAGAGAATGAATACCATGGAGTTGATGGCGAGCTCAAAGTCTCTAACCTCAGACTAAGAAGAAAAATTGCTGATCTATTTATCAAGGCATCTGAAGAAATTGGGATACCTTTCAATGCAGATTGTAATGGCGAGAAGCAAGAGGGGGTTGGATACTTTCAACAGACCACCCATAAAGGCTTCAGAAGAAGTTCTTACCGATCTTTTTTAAATAGAGAGATAAGAAGTAGGAAAAATTTAACCATTGTTACTAACACTCATATAAGTAAAGTAGTCTTTGAAGAATCAAAGGCGATTGGCGTCGAGTGTATTCAAGGCAAAGGAAAGTCTAATCAAACTATACTCGCAAATAAAGAAGTTATTCTTTCAGCAGGGGCAATTAGCTCTCCTCAAATATTGCAGCTTTCAGGTATTGGAGATGATAAGCACTTAAGCGAACTGGGTATCAAAACAATTCATAACAATCCTTCGGTTGGAAAAAACCTGCAGGACCATCTTCAAGTCAGAATGGTTTACAAGACCAATACCCGGACTTTGAATGATGAGCTCAATACTTGGTGGAAAAAAGGTCTGATTGGTCTGCAATATATGCTTTTTAGAACGGGCCCATTAACGCTCAGTGCAAGTCAAGTATTTGCGTTTACCAACACATCACTGGATGGCTCTAGACCTAATATACAATTTCATATGCAGCCGCTTAGTGCCGACAAACCAGGAGATGGCGTTCATCCTTTTTCCGCTTTTACCATGTCGATTTGTAATCTAAGACCAGAGAGCAGAGGGGAAGTCTCTATAAAATCTTCGGACCCTCAATCTCTGCCCACAATTATTCCAAATTATCTTGCGACTGACTCTGACAGACAAATTGCAATTGATTCAATCAAGGTTGCTAGAAAAATTGCCAAAGCAAACGCAATAAAAGACCATATCCTTGATGAATTTGTCCCAGGCTCCTCGTTCGCCTCTGATGAAGATTTGCTTGAGGTAGCCAAAAACCATTCTCAAAGCATATATCATCCTGTTGGAACCTGTAAGATGGGTCATGATAAAGAAAGTGTTGTCGATGATCGTTTAAGAGTTCATGGGGTAGATAATTTGAGAGTGGTAGATGCATCTATCATGCCAGAGCTCGTCTCAGGAAATACAAACGCACCAACAATGATGATTGCAGAAAAAGCAGCTGAGATGATTCTTGATGACAACAATTCGAGTTTGACTAAATAGGTCTATTTGTGTATTGTTTAATTTATTTTGATTTAGTTTAATGCCCTCCTCACTTAATGATTTTCGTCGCAGCAAATTATTTAGAGCAGCGGTTATTGTTCCAATCCTTATTGCATTAATTTTCTCTTTGTTTAATCTGACAGCGCCGAACGATCCCGAAAAAATTTCATCAAATTTCAAGTTAGGTATTGTGAATTTGGATACTAGCATTCAATTCCCTTTGATTTCAACCCAAGCAATAAAAGCCATCTCAAGATCATTACCCTTTAGAGTAGGATTATTTAAGACGCCGGATGAAGCAAAAGAGGCACTTTCTGAAGGCAAAATTTCCTCGGTCATCATTTTTCCAGAGAATTTCTCTGAACTGGCCTTAGGTGAGAAAAGCATAACTGTCAAAATGATTAGCTCAGATCATTTAACAGTCTCTGAAACGCAGATTGCAAAGCAGCTCCCGTCAATGTTCCAGATGGGGCTTTCTACTTTTATTTCAAATCTTCGTTTGGCAAAAATAAAAAACGAGCCGCCCGACCCTGAAATGCCTATCATGATTGAAAATGAAACTATGCACAAAGCTCACAGTCTTGCCTCAATTTCATCTCCCTTTGTAATGAATTTTGTGACCTGGCTGACAGCAATGGTTGGATCAGTTCTGCTTTTTCTTGCAACGAATCAAATGACCCTTCTGAATAGAGCATACGTAAGAACTGTTACTCCAATTATGACGATGGGGGCTTCCAGCTTGGTTTTGGCAATCGTTGTGACAACCTCAACTCAGCAATGGGGGTCATTCTTTATGCTCTGGCTAGCACCGTGGCTGATTAGTGTTTGTTTGAGTTGGTTTTTTCTAGGAGTTTTTACAATTATTGGACTTTCTGCCATGATTGTAATCCTCCCAATTGTCTTCTATCAGTCTGTATTGAGTGGAACTATAATTCCTTTAACTGCCGCCCCAGAATGGCTAGAACTCATTGGAACTTGGGTACCTTTTGACTCAATTGGAAAGGCTTATAGAGCAATAATATTCGAATCTAATGGAAGTCTTCCATACTTATGGCTTTCAGCCACAGCCTTCCTCGGGCTTCTCCTTAACTGGGGATCAGATATATTTAGAGGAAGAATGAAAAGGCGCTGGTAGTCATTATTTTTGTTTAATCAAGTTTTTGATATCAGCTTTATATCTTGAGAGCTGTGAGCGAAGCTTTATATCTTGTTTTTCAGTCCTTGAGTTTAGTATTCTAACAAGAAGGTGTTGGCTTACTGAAATGTTGAACGCATAAGTTTTACGATAATCCTGAGCTACTAAATCATCTCTATGAGTAATATTTTCAAGTGCCAACTCCCAGCCATCCTCTCTCTTAAGAATGACCTTAAGTTTTTCAATGAGAGCTTTTCGATTATCAATCCACTGACCATCGACCCTAATCATTTCTTTACTAGCATTATTAATGAGATCTAGCTGATCTTTATTCATTCCTCCTATAAAGCGGCGCAAGTTCTTTCTAAGGCGCTTATAGTTGTCATTTTGATAGGTTTGCAAATTGCGACTTAGGTATTCATTTTCACTCTGCTCTGTTTTAGTTTGCATAGATTGAATAAAACCTTTAATCTGTTTTTCAGAGAGATTTCTAGTCATAGGTATAGCCCATAAAAGCATTCTATCTTCAAGCCTAAACCAGGATTCTTCAACATCGTAGGTTATTTCAGCAATACTCTCATACTCAATTGTCTTATCAAGAGCCAATTCTAAATCTTCAATAATTGCCAAATAATTAGGTAACTCTTCCTCCCTATGCCATTTAAAAAATGGAATTAATAACTCCTTTAAATCCTGTTTTTGTTCACGATCAAGGTCAACATAACTCCCAAGATACCACGGCAATAAAAAATCAATTCGGTTGTATACAAAGGTCGTAGAGCTACAACCAACAAGGAACACCAGTAAAAATAACAACGTTTTTTTAATCAATGACTTCATACAAGATATAAACTTAATAAAACAAAGTTAAGATTTATGTTTAAATCGTCGCTCACAATAATAAAATAGATTTACATGGCTAATCAAATTCACAATAAAAATATTGAAAGCGAAACCGTTATTACCTCGCCTATTGATTTGAGAAAAATGATCTCAGTCAGCGAGCAAGGTAAAGAGAACATTTTATCGAGTCGAAAAACAGTTGAAGACATTTTTTTAGGAAATGATGAAAGATTAATAGTAATTCTTGGACCATGCTCAATTCATGATATCAAAGCGGCTAAAGAGTACGCTTTAAAGTTACAATCACTTCAAAAGGAAGTCGAAAAATCAATCTATATCATTATGCGGGTTTATTTTGAAAAACCAAGAACGACTGTGGGCTGGAAGGGCTTAATTAGTGATCCGGATATGGACAATTCACTGGATGTAGAAAAGGGCCTTCGTCAAGGGCGTGAGCTCTTAGTATGGCTTGCAGAACTAGGAATACCTACTGCAACTGAGGCGCTTAATCCTATCACACCTCAGTATTTGGCTGATCTAATTTCTTGGTGCGCGATTGGTGCTAGAACGACTGAATCACAAACGCATCGAGAAATGTCTAGCGGACTATCGATGCCAGTTGGCTTTAAAAATGGAACAGATGGAAATTTAACTATGGCTATTAATGCTATCAAAGCCTGCTCTTCGAAGCAAAGTTTTTTAGGTATTAATGACAAGGGCCAAATCTCTACGTTCAAGGCCAAAGGAAATAAATTTTCTCACATAGTCCTTAGGGGTGGGACCCAGCCTAACTATGATAAAGCTGCTGTTAATAATTGCGAAAAACTGCTCAAAGAAAATGATTTAGCTGAAAGAATTATGATTGACTGCTCTCATGATAACTCCAATCAAGATTACAGAAACCAAGGCAAAGTCATTGATGATATTTCAAGTCAAATAGCCTCGGGAAATAAGTCAGTTTTTGGTGTAATGCTTGAAAGCAATTTATTCTCTGGTAAACAAAAAATACTAGACAATAAAGATGACATGAAATACGGAGTATCTGTCACCGATGGATGTATTGACTGGGAAGAAACCGAAAAAGTAATCAAAACTCTTGAAAAAGCAAAATTAATTTAATAATATTCTTAGTTTTACTGACCAAGCAGCTTTATAACCTTTGTTGCAGTTTCCTTTAAATCAGGAATCACTTTTTGCATAATTGATAGTCTGTCAAATAACTCTGGATTTGACTCAAGCGTTGATCTTAATGAGCTGCCAAATCTTTTTCTTAATACAGTGCCAACATTAAATTTCGCAACATCACGCTCTGACAACAAACGGATATCTTTATCCACTATGCCGCTTGTACCGTGGATTACTAATGGAATACTTAATGCTTTTTCAAGTTCATTGAAACGCTCTATATTTATTTCTACAGACCCAGTCTCTAAACGGTGGACATTGCCAATCGAAATTGCAAGTGCATCAGGCTTACCTTCATTCTCCATAGCCACAGCTTCAGATACCTCAGTTAGTGCAGATTTAATATGATCTCTCCCTGTTGCATAGGGAACTGAACCAACTTCAGCTTCAACTGAAACTCCTTTGGATTTTGCATACATGACAACATCACGCACACAAGAAATATTTTCAGAAATTGGCAATTGAGAGCCATCAAACATTACCGAGGTAAATCCAGTATCTATTGCCTGCTTGACCACATCAACTTCGTACGTATGGTCAAGATGGAGGCATACTGGTACCTTAGAACTTTCTGCCATAGGCTTTAGCATTCCAATTATTTGATCCATGGTCATAAACTCTCGCATATCAAGATTAATTGAGAGAATTACGGAAGCATTTCTTGACTCAGCAGCATCTATAACTGCCCTTGAATCTTCAAAGCCAAAAACATTAAAACATGCTACCGCATATCCTTGTTCTCTAGCTGGCAATAGAATATCTTTAAGATTTGAAATCATTATTTAAATTTATTAAGCATATCTTGCATGCCTGGAATAGTTTCTAGTTGATACGCATATTCTTTTTGATAGTTCATGTGCAACGGTCTTTGTGTCTCACCAGCCAAAATAGTAAAGTAATACATTTCAAAACCTGGAGCCACAACGCAAGGGTGATAGCCTTTATCAAAGATAAATGTGGAGCCATCTCTAACATGATAGATGGGGCCAAAATCCTCTCCATCTGGCGTTAAAAATTGAGCCCCAAAACCATTTGAAGGATTGAATCTAAAATTATAAACTTCATTGTGTCGACTCTCCTCTGGAAGCATATCAGTCTCATGCTTGTGAGGTGGGAAGCCCGACCATCCGCCTTCTCCAACAGTAAACAATTCGCTTACCAATAACTTTCCAACTTTTCCAGCGGGATCTTTGCCTAGGATATGTTTAATTTTTCTATGAGTCTTAGTTTCATCAGACCCATACTGTACTTTATCTATATCTTTTTGCCGAATGACAAATGCCTCGTACGTTTCATTGTGTTTTGCACCAGATATGAAAATCTCAGCCTCTCCACTTTGACAAATTAATCTAGCTTCTGAGTTGACTGGGATATAAGCTCCTTCGGGGTCACTCTCCCAAATATGGTTGCGCTTACCAACTTTCTCAAAAGTTTGACCCTGAACCTCAACATCAATGGTTCCAGTTGCTGGAACAATACATGTTTCATACTCCTCTAGTTGATAACTAAACTCCTCACCAGCGGAGAGTTTTATTATGTTGAAATAGCATAGAGGTACTATCTCATTATTGCAATCTACGATTGGCTGATTATTATTGTCATGTTGGGGGATATGCATTTTTAACTCCATTCTGTTTTTGGTTGAATCGACATACTGTCTTGTAATAACTTAATTTCTTTTTGAGTTGGCATTGCACTTGCACATCCTTGTTTTGAAACCACTATAGCAGCGGCCGCACTTCCAGCTTCAATTGCCTTTTTCCAGTCTCCAAAAGACATATAGTCCATTATTAAATTACCAAGAAAAGCATCTCCAGAACCAAAAGGCTTCATAACCTTTAGTTTATAAATACCGGCATCTAAACGGTATTCCCTAGAAAACAAAGAGCAACCATTTTCTCCTCGTTTTAGGATCATTATTTGATTATTTGATGAACAATGCTCGACTTGAGATGCTATATCATCATGAAGAATCTTAAATTCCTCTTCATTGCCAACGATAACATGCGCTAACTCTGAAGCTTTTTGATAAGCTAATCGTGTGCTTGATTCATCAGGCCAATTCCAAGGTCTATAGTCCAAATCTAACCAAACTTTACAGTCATGATTATTGGCATGTGACATCATTGCTAATACTTGATTTCTAGAATGATCTTCAATCAAACTGGTTCCTGTGACAACTATATTGCTACTATTAGAAATTGCCAATTTGATGTTATCATTACAATTAACTTGAAGATCTGCTGGGTTATTCCGATAAATCACAACCTCACAGTCCACAGGTCGCTCTTCAGCAATCGCAAGACTCGTTCTTTCATCTCCATTTGTAGTCTGCATCAAATCTATGTCTATTCCTTCACGTATAAGTCGATTCTTTACAAAAGCGCCAACGGGATCTTCAGAGAGCGCAGAAATAAGGGCGACACTTCCCCCAGATCTTTTCATAGCTATCGCTATATTAGCACCTGATCCTCCTACATCACTCGCAAACGTTTCAGCAGTCATCGTTTTCGTTCCTGATGGCTGGGGGTACAGATCAAGGCCTGCCCTTCCTACCACAAGAGAACTCCAGCCTCGTGTATCTTTATATACTAGATTTTGAATTTGATTACTAGACATCCAGCCACTGACCAGAGAGTGCGGACCGGTCGATTGCATCCATTACTCTCTCGATTTTTAATCCATCTGAAAAATTTGGCCATACTGCCTTGCCTGTTTCGATTGCATCTAGAAGTTGTTTGAGTTCACATACCTTAACATCGATATAACCAAGACTATGTCCTGCATTTGGCAAAAAAGCATCGTAAGGCGGCTGAGCGGGGCCACTCAAAATAGTTTTAAAGCCCTCCTGTCTAGGGTCATCACTTCGGGTATAAAGTTTAATCTCATTTAAACGCTCCTGATCATGACATATCATCCCTTGTGACCCATGAATCTCCCAACGCAACCCGCATTTTCTTCCCCAAGCAACTCGACTCACTCTTAGAGTTCCCTTAATTCCACTTTTAAAATGTGCCATCGCTGTACAAACATCGTCATTATCAACAACAAGTGTTTGACCCGGATTTTTTGGATCCTGACGCTCTTTGTGAACGGTGTCATAGTCGCCCACTAATCGAGTAATTTCGCTACCAGTCATGTAGTGGGCCATACTTACCAAATGGCACATGACATCAGCGTTCGATCCAGTTCCAGAAGCTTCCCGGCTCATTCGCCAAGAATGAGGTCTATCTGGATCGGCTTCATTATCTACATCATAGCTTCCATAAAATCCAATTACACGTCCAATTACGCCCTCATCAATAAGTTTTTTTGCGCTTTGAACTGCAGGATTTTGAGTATAGTTATAACCTAAAATTGTTTGGGAACTAGAAGCTTCTGAAGCTGCCGAAAACATAGCTTCAGAGTCAGCTAAATTGGTAGACATCGGTTTTTCACACCAGACATGCTTTCCAAGTTTTAATGCGGCTACTGAAATCTCTTTATGTAACGAATTAGGGACACAAACAGAAATAAGTTCAACTTTTGGATCGTTTACCAACTCCATCCAAGAACTCGTGCAACGCGAAAAACCCATCTCTTTCCTCATTACCTCAGCCCTATCAGAATTGTAATCACAAATCATCTCAAGTTTTGGTCTCAAGCCATCTCCAAAAACACTCCCTGCAGCAGCATAGGCTATAGAATGTGCCTTGCCCATAAATGCTGTTCCAATTACACCTATACCTATTGTTTTCATTGCCTCGCCTCGATTTCAATTCCAAATTTTTCACAATAGCTTTCAATGTTTTTATAGCCCATTGTGACGTACGTTAAAGGATGCGCTTTTGCTGGATCCTGTTCTGCCTCAACAACAATCCAACCCTTAAAATCATTTTCACTCACCATTTTAAATAAACCTGGAAAGTCGAAAACTCCATCTCCAGGAACTGTATAAACTCCATTCAAAACAGCATTTAAAAAACTTGAGTCAGCTTCTAGTGAATCATTTAATATTTCATCCCTTACGTCTTTACAGTGAATATGCATGACTCTGTCACTATGCTTTTTGTATACCCTTAGAGGGTCTGCTCCAGCATAAATCAAATGCCCAGTATCAAAAACTAAACCAAGATCACTTGTGGTCATAGACATTAGCTTATCTATCTCTTCCTCAATTTGAACGACTGTTCCCATATGATGATGATAAGCAAGCTTCATTCCATGAGACAAAGTATATTTAGCTAACTCATTAAGCTTCTCAGCCCACTCTTCCCATTGATCATCATCAAGCATAGGTCGTTTTGAAAGTGGCGAGGTAATATCGCCATGAACACAAGCATCCATTTCACAATAAACAATAACGTCAGTTCCTAAGTCTTTCAAAAGTTGCATATGTGGTGTTATTCTCTTAATTTCCCCCTCAATACTATCTTTAAGCAATCCGCCACAAAACCAGCTGGACACAACATCCATATCATATTTGTTAAATAAAGGCTCTAATACAGATACTTCTCTAGGCCATTTTCCTCCCAACTCAAACCCTCGATATCCCGCCTGACTGCCTTCTTGCAAACAATGCTCTACAGTCGTGTCGCGACCCAAATCAGGCATATCATCATTAGTCCATGATATGGGACTAACACCAATTTTCACACTCATTTATTTTCTCCAAATTATTAATAATATTTTAACCAGCAAGCCTAATATGCTGGTGCTCCAGGAGCTTTAAATTAAATTTCTCTAGACTCAGTGAGTCTAAAAGCGATTTTTTTGTAAGTTCAAACATACTTATTCCCTGAAGCTTAGAATCAGAATTTTTATCGTAATCTAAGTTTGTGGGAAAAGCATAACCATCAGTTGCACATGTAAGAACATTTTCAATTAGCCTTTCTGAGAGAGTTTTATTTTTTATATGTTTCAGTAGAGCTGGATATATATGAGTAATAATTTTTATATAGTCTATATGCTCCATGGTTTTGCCAAAGGCTGATGAAATTTGAAGTAGATTACCTATTCTATGAAAATCACTTGTTTTATTGGCACCTGCCGCATGAAATAAAGCTGGATTAAAAAAAATACCATCACCTTTATTCATTGAATTCTGCACTGAATGTTGATTAAAAAAGTCACTAAATTCAGAATCTCTCCATGTCAAATATCCCAAATCGTATTGATGTGAAAATGGTAGCACGACTGTCGGCCCACTCTCAACAGGCATGTCAGTATGAGCAACACCACCTTGCAAAGTTAAGTAATTTGAAAGACGGTGCACTGTAACTGGAAATTTCTCAACGACTTCATTTTCTTGAAAACCCAGATGATAGTCTCGATGAGGTTTCTGCATTTCTCCACCCGGTCTAACAATGTTAACCTGGGCAGTCATCTGAGAATTGGGTCCGCACCATGACTCAGCTATTAGCTTTACTAAATCATTTGAATAGTAATTGATAAATGCATCAGCACTTTCCAAAGCAACTTTTTGAAAACAATTCCAGATTCTAGTATTAGTTCCTGAAGCAAAATGATCATTACTTGTCCCACTTTCTTTTTCCACAATTTTTTCAAAAATAGCATTACTCTGATCTATTGCATCATGCTGATAAAGATTTCGAATAACAAACACACCTGGACCACCCTCTAAAACTTGATGCAACTCTGTTTTTAACCTTCTTTCTTTTTCAACGTTGCCGACAAATGACTTAAAGTGTTTTGCGTCATAAATAACAACATTATTTGAAACTGAATCTGAAAGCGGATAATCTTCTTGAAGCGTTTTTTGAGAGCAGATTTTAGTTAAATCGTCATAATCTATATCAGATTCACTGAAGTAAACTTGATGATTTGATTTAACTGCTCCTTCTTTCATGGCTAGTAGGGTTGTTTTGTTTTAGATTTCTTATATGAGCTGAGAATTTCTTCACTTTTTTCATTTGAAGACACCTCGGGAACAGCAACTTCCCACCAACAACCCCCTTCAGGACTTATTTTATGAGAGTCAGTCACTAAACTTATCACATAAGATTTTGTTGATGATCTTGCACGTTTAAGGGCTGATGCTAATTCATTTATATCTCCAATATGCTCTGAGTTTGCTCCTAAAGATTTTGCATGCATTGCAAAATTAATTTCTGGATGCCCATCATCTATACTTTTACAGTCTTTTAATAAATTATTGAATGAGTCATTACCAGTGGCATTTTGAAGTCGATTAATACATGAAAAACCTCGATTATCAAGGACGATAGCAATAATTTTTTGACCCAGCATAACGCTAGTTGCTAGCTCTGAATTGAGCATTAAGTATGATCCATCGCCAACAAGCACGATGACTTCTCGATCTGGCTGTGCCATTTTTACACCAAGTCCACCAGCTATCTCATAGCCCATACAGGAAAATCCATATTCAGAGTGGTATCCGCCAGTTTGCTCAGTCCTCCAAAGCTTGTGAAGCTCTCCCGGTAAGCTTCCAGCTGCACAAACTACAATGTCACTTGCATCACCATTCCGCTTTACCTCGCCAAGCACTTGTGCATCTGTAGGTAAATTGTCATCAGCACCTGAAGAGCTATTAATTGATGTTATTTCATCATAGTAGTTATTCCAGTTTGAGGCTTCTTTTTCTGCAACTTCAAACCACTTTTCAGACGCTTTCCAGTCAGAAAGACATTCATCTAAATTACTTATTCCTAAATTTGCGTCGCCCCACAAAGAAAATGCATTGTGCTTAATTGCATCAAAACGAGCTACATTTAACTGTATAAGTGTTTTGTCAGAAAATAACGCTCTTGATCCCGATATGAAATCATTTAGTCTTGTACCAATAGCCAAAACTGTGTCCGCCTCTCTTGCCAGATTGTTTGCTGCATTTGACCCTGTCACTCCAATAGCGCCGACATAACCCGGGTGGTTCCATGTCACTGCACCTTTGCCAGCAGATGTTTCAGCAACTGGAATTCGATATTTTTTCGAAAATTTTTGTAGTGCGCTGCAAGCTTTAGCATAATGAACCCCACCACCAGCAATGATTAAAGGTTTTTTTGAATTTTTCAAAATTTCAACTGCACGAGTTAACTCGTCATCATCAACCTTTATCTTACGAATAGTGTGTGTTCGCTTTTTGAAAAAAGCTTCAGGATAATCAAACGCCTCTGCCTGAACATCTTGAGGCAAGGAAAGCGTAACTGGACCACAATTTTCAGGATCTAATAACGTTTGAATTGCAACAGGCAAACTGTTAATAATTTGCTCAGGCCTCATGATTCGGTCAAAATATCTACTCACAGGCCTGAAGCAGTCGTTCACACTTACTGTTGGATCAGAAAAATCCTCCAATTGTTGAAGAACAGGATCTGGCGTTCTGCTTGCGAAGTAATCTCCTGGTAATAGCAAAACGGGTAATCGATTTACATGGGCTAGTGCTGCCGCTGTTACCATGTTAGTTGCTCCAGGTCCTATTGAACTTGAACATGCCATCATTCTTTGACGGTTATTAGCTTTTGCATATGCAATTGCAGAATGTACCATGCCTTGCTCACTATGTCCTCGATAAGTTGGCAACTTGTCTTGATATTCAGTCAAGGCTTGCCCTATACCTGCAACATTTCCATGGCCAAAAATAGCAAAAACACCGGCGAATATTGGTTGTACACCATCATCTGTTTCGATATATTGGGACGATAAGTATTTAACTATAGCCTGAGTCATTGTTAGTCTAATAGTTTTCATTTTTAAATTTCCTCTCTATATTTTTTCCAAGCTTGAATCAATTCGATGTAATTAATAGACACAGAATCAACTAGCTCGTGATCGTTTATTTTATGTTGCATCCACAGTTTAGCTGGCTCATAAAAAATAGTTCGACCCACTGTAAAACCCTTACAGATATTATATTTTGCTGCCACACCAAACGACTCTCTAACACTATCAATGGGAGCAGAGAGACCTAGTAATAATACACCTTGACAATGAGGGTCATGTGTATTTATGACATCGCTTACTTGCACCCAAGATTCATCTTGGAGAGCTGGCAATTTCCACCAGTCAGGCTTAATTTTTAAGTCATAGAATCGTTTTAAAATCGTTGGAATTATTGCTTCTTCATTTTCATATTCTGAAGGAGGAATAACCTCCAGTAACAATTGGTGACCACTTTGAATACAGGCGAAATAAAGCTCTTTTACTTTTTGCTCCTGTTTAAGCTTGAGTTCATCTGAATCATCCGGGTGGTAAAAAATCAAGCACTTAACAACGTGTGATAGAGGCCAAGACTGCAACTTTGATCCAATAGATTGATCACCCTCAAACTTAAGGGGTCTTGAACTTGGCAGCTCTACAGGTCTTCCTATCCACCATGACTTTTCAGCAATCGAATTGAGAGCGTCTTCCCCATAAGTATCATCAATTAAAACACCGATATTTTTTTCAGGAATATTTAATTTTTCGATAGTTTTTGTAATGGACTTAATAAATAGCTTTTTCAGCTTAATGATTTGGTTTAAATCTTCACCATAATTCTCTGCAAGTTCAACAAGCTGTTTACGATGATCAAAAGCAAACCCAAAAATCTCCGGCTCTTCCTTGCTTCTAAAACTAACTCTATGAAGATGGTTTAAAGTTAAATCTGTACTTGGATTTACGATGTCAGCTGCATTTTCTATGTAATATAGCAATTCATGCTCACCAGGGATTGCTGGAGCACAGCCATGGCGAGAAACAACTAATGCGCCAGATGCGTTCGCATAATTAGCACTTTTTTCAAGACTCTCACCTTTAAGATAACCACGTAAAAAACCGGACATAAAAGCATCGCCAGCACCCAAAACATTAAGGATATCGACTTGATTACCCTTGATTACATTGAAATCATCTGTGCTATTAGGAATGTCACTCGTAATGACTGTGCACCCTAAAGGGCCTAACTTTAAAACAATAATTGAATTGCTTATCTGTCGTATCTTACTCAAGGCTGTTATAGTATCCTCACTACCTCCTGCAATATGGATTTCTTCTTCAGTGCCAACAATAACATCACAATGTGGAAGTATTGTTTGCAAGTGCTGGCTAACATCATCGCTTGCAACAAATCGAGATTCTCCATCACCTAACTCTGTTAAGCCCCAAAGCACTGGCCGATAATCAATGTCAACAATGACCTGAGTATCAGAGGACTTTGCATACTCTATTGCTTTCATACTTGTCTGATATGTATTATCGGAGGAAAAATGTGTTCCTGTAATGAGTAATGCTTTACTGCTCGCGATAAACTCTTTTGTAAAGTCCTTTTCACTGATTGCCATATCAGCGCAGTCTTTACGATAAAAAATAAGCGGAAAGGTTTCTTTATCTTGAATCCCTAGAACAACTAGGCCAGTTAATCGTTCACTATCAGTAATTACATGAGACGTATCTACACCAACACTTTCAAGTTCATTACGAACAAAACGACCCATATGCTCGTTTCCAACCCTAGTAAGCATTGCTGAACTTAGGCCAAGCTTAGAGCAGCCATATGCAATATTTGCAGAAGAGCCTCCCAGATATTTGGCAAAACTCCCCATATTTTCCAATGTGGATCCAATCTGTTGACCATAAAAATCTACAGCCGCTCTTCCTAAACAAATAATATCAATTGATTTCATTATTTATCTAACATCCATTCATGGTCAGGGTGGTTTTTAAAAATCCATTGTCTTTTAGGGCCTGCCATTACATTCAAATAATATGAATCATACCCATGAGGAACCCCAACTGGATGGTAGCCTTTTGGAACAAGAACAACACACTTGTCTTCAACTGCCATCGTCTCGTCAATGGATAGGTCATCGGTGTAAACCCTCTGGAAAGCAAACCCTTGGGGTGGGTTAATTCGATGATAGTATGTTTCTTCTAGATATGTTTCGACTGGAATGTTATCTGAGTCATGTTTGTGAGGAGGATAACTTGACCAATTTCCTGAAGGGGTTTTAACCTCAACAACAAGAAGACTGTCAGCCTTTTCTTTCTCAGGAAGTATGTTGCATATAAATCTAGTGTTGCTACCCTCACCACGAACCTCACTATCCATATCATCAGGCTTAATATGCCTAGCTGGAAAATTACCAAAGCCAGGGGCAATGGCTATTGCTAATTCTAATTTAGTTAAAGCAGTAACTTTAATTTGTTTGTTGTTAGGAGCGTATATAGCATGAGGGTTTAAGTCATCAAAAACGCTCATTCTCTCGCCAATATTCGAGAATTCTTCACTGTCAACAATGATGTCTGCAATTCCAGATAGAATGACCAAGCATGATTCATTTTCTTCATCGCTCCAATCAAGAATCTCCATCTCGTCTAGATCATGAGCCTCAAACCCAACAAAATCCCAATTTGCTGATTTTGGTGTAATTTTTTGATAACAACTATCTTTACTATGTTTTGGTCGACTTAATAATGACATTTAATTTCCTTGTTGATGGTACCCAATAGAAATGCAAATAGCCTGAACGAGACACATCGTTGCGCCTAGTGACCGGAAGGTATGGATTTCAGCCTCATGAATACTAAATAAAAAATCTGCCAAATGGGCTATTGGATTTAGCTCTGTATCTGTAAGCAAAATTACCTTTGCATTTTCTTGCTTTGCTTCCTTGACAGCTTCAGTTGTAAGATTATTGTAGGGATTATAGGTAATAGCAATAAATACTGTTTTATCATCAAGCCAGCTTGATAAGTTATCCACTTCATTTGTATTATTTGCAATACGGCACCTAATTCCAAGATTATTCAACATGTAGTAAAAATAATTGGCTACGGGCTGAGCTCTATTTGTTCCACAAAGAATCACTTCATTAGCATTACATAAAGCTTTCACCGATTCTTCAATTACTTCTCTATCGATATTTTCAGAAAGCAACTCAGTCGCAGCAATATTTCGCCGAGTGATTTCACTGAAGATATTTGAGCTATCGGGTACAACATTGGTCTCAGTGACTTTCTTAACATCAGTAATACGTTGATGATAATTAATAGTAGATTGTGAGATTTTGACTTTAAATAGATCCTGTAATTCAGCAAAACCACTAAAACCAAAATGCTTAGCAAAACGAACCAAGGTTGATGGGTAAACTCCAATCTCTGATGCAATAACTGCAAGAGTATTTATTGCAAGGTTTTGAGGCTGGTCAATGATATAAAAAGCAATTAACTTCATCTTTTTGCTTAATTCTGGATAACTTTCTTGAAGCAAGCTATTCAAATCATTAATATTTTGTGGTGGCATTTATTTAAGTTTATAAGTTAATTGAATTTCCACTTAAAAGTGATTCTTTGGCGGCATCAGCAATTTTTAAAGCAAGAACTCCATCTGAAATATTAACACTTGGCTGAAAGCCAGACTGAAAGGAATCCATAAAATGCACAAGTTCATTGTGGAATGCTTTTCCATACCTCTCTAAAAAAAAGTGTTGGTTTTTGGCCTGCCTAATTCCAGATGAATTACTTAAAACTACGTTATCTTCAAGGGCATTTTTTACTTGTAACATGCCTGTCTCACCAAAAGCTTCAATTCTTTGATCATATCCAAAGGAAGCCTGTCTACCATTAATAATCGTAACTATTGCACCCTTATTCATATTCATGATTACACTTGCTGTATCAACATCACCCTGACCTGCAATATCATCATTTACAGCATGCGCAGCAACATAAATACTGCTCGGTGTATCGTCTAAAATCCAGCAAGCCATGTCAAAGTCGTGAATCATCATGTCATGAAATAAACCACCAGAACCTGCGATATACTCCATCGAAGGTGGCTCAGGGTCATGAGAAGTTATTACTAACGACTGAACTGAACCAATTGCATTCGCATCAACTTGGCTTTTTAAACTTGCCATATGAGGATCAAAACGCCTATTAAACCCTAACATACATACAATTCCACTCTCTTCAACTGCCTTGGCGCATGATAGTGCTCTATCAAGTCTCAAATCTATAGGCTTTTCACAAAAAACTGGTTTACCTACCTTCGCGCATTTTTCAATAAGGTCGGCATGAGTAGAGGTGCTACTGGCAATAATAAAGGCATCTATTTCATTATTTTCAAATGCCTCATCCATTGTAAGAGTGATGGCATTGTATTTATTCGCAAGCTTTTCAGCAGCCTCTTGATGAAAATCTACAACAGAGTGGAGATTAGCATTTTCATCACTTGCTATCGCAATAGCATGAACTGCTCCTATGCGACCGGCGCCGATTAGACATATTTTCATAATTAACCTCTATTTTTTTAATTCTGATAATTTTTTATTACCAGACATCATGGCTTGTAATTCTTGGAAATCAATTTCACCTGATTTAGCTGTACCTAGTGTCTCACCTCGAGATAAAACCGTAAACTTATCTCCCACTGCTAAAGCATGGGAAACATTATGAGAAATAAAGATTACTGCAACACCTTTTTCTCGAACCCTTTCAATAGTTTTTAATACATTTGAGGTTTGGTAAACTCCCAGGGCAGAAGTTGGCTCATCAAGTATTAATATTTTGGCGCCAAAAAATACAGCACGGGCAATAGCAACAGTTTGCCTTTCGCCACCAGACAGAGTTCCAATTGATTGAGTGGGATCACGCAATTGAATTCCCATTTTGTCCATTTCAGTCATCAAAATTGAATTACATTTCTCAAAATCCATGACAGTGATTGGGCCCACTTTTTTTGTCAATTCTCTTCCAAGCCAAAAATTACGAGATACTGACATCAAAGGAATTAAAGCTAAGTCTTGATAGACTGTAGCAATTCCAACATCAATTGCTTCGCGAGGGTTATTTATTTCAGTATCTTGTCCATTAATACTTATCTGTCCTCTTGTTGGCTGATGAACGCCAGACATGATTTTAATAAATGTAGATTTTCCTGCTCCGTTATCACCTAGTAAGCAATGACATTCTCCAGCTTTAATAGAGATTGAAACACCTTTAAGAGCATCTACATTTCCGAAGCTCTTGTGGATATCTTTAAGTTCCATTAAAGGTAAATCACTCATCATTTTGCCCCTGTAATTAATTTTCGAACATGTGTATTAAGGATCACTGCTAACAATAGAAGAACGCCTAAGAACACTCTAAACAAAGAACTCTCTACTCCAATAAAAAATAAGCCTTGTTGAACCACTCCAAATATTACTGCTCCTAGTGCAGCTCCAATAACCGAACCGTAACCACCCGTTAATAAAGCGCCGCCTATAACAACTGAAATGATTGCCTCAAACTCTTTAAGAATTCCTCTATCCGCTGAAGCTGATCCAAATTCAATAACCTGAGTAGTTGCAAATACAGTCGCACAAAAAGCTGTAAAGACAAACATCAATATTTTAACTCTGTTAACTGGAACTCCGATGTGACGAGCAGCTTGAGCATCACCACCTGAGGCATAGATCCAGTTACCAAAACGCGTCTTTGTTAATAAAAAATGTGCAAAAATAACGAGTCCTATGGCCCAAACCATCATCATTGGGATGCCTGATACAACTGGCTGACCAGCCTTTGTGCCAGCTACAAAGGTTTGAATCACGCCTTGCTCAGCAAGCCAGTCAAATACGCCTGTAAATATCTCACCACCAAAAATTGGCGCTAACCAATCATTTTCAGCCGCCTCTGTAACTCCACCAATAATGGTTTTTTTAGTACTTACAATTGCAATAAAGATTGTCATTCCTCGCAAGATATATAAAAATGCAAGACTAACAATAAAAGACGGTAAATTTGTTTTGACTGTAATGTAGCCAATTAATGCTCCTATGGTCATCGAAACAACGAACGCTGTTATGATACTGAGCCAAACTGGCCACCCCCAAACTACTGAGGTCACTGCTATGACAATCCCAGCAAAACCTATCATTGATCCAACTGATAGATCAAATTCTCCAGCAATCATGAGAAGGCAAGCGCCAACAGCAATAATAATAAACTGGGAAGAAACGATTCCCCAATTCATAGAGCCTTCTAATGAAAACATTCCAGTATCTCGTGCCACTAAAAAAAAGAATAGAAAAACTAATACAACACCAACAATGGCTCCTAGGTCAGGGCGAAGTAATGCGACACTAAATTTGGAACGTAATGATGAAAAAAATTTTTCATTTGTAGACATGATTAGATCCTATTGATTAATCTAAAAGAATTAAATTGAATTTTAAATCTGATGAAGATAAAAAAAATGCTACCCACCATTTTGAAATTATGATGGGTAGCACGTTAATAAACTAAATTAACTATTAACGGTAAACGCCTGCATATTTTTCAACTAAGCTAATGTTACTCTTAGTGATAAATCCAGGACCAGAGTTAATTGCACCAGAAGGCCACACACCATATCTTGACAGGTTAGTCAAGAAAACAACTGGAAGGTAACCTTGAAGATACGGCTGTTGATCAATCGCGAAAGAAATAACGCCTGCTTTAACAGCAGCAGCAATTTCACCTGACAGGTCAAAAGTACCAAAATAGATATCACCAGTTTTACCCATATCGTCCAAAGCTGAAAGCGTTGGATGAGCAGATGTTGGTCCTAAAGTAAGAATTGCATCTGTACTTGGATGAGATCTTAAGTGAGCCATAACCTTGTTCTTGATTTCCGTAGGATCTTGTCCAGAGTCAATCATTTGGTGACCTAGATCAACGCCAAGTGCATCTGCATAACCCTGACAGCGATCAACTGATACCGGGTTTGTAAAGAAGTGGTTAACACATAAGAATTCTGTTACACCAGCAGCCTTAGCTCTCTTACCTGCGCCATAACCAGCATCATACTCTGGCTGACCAATGTGTGCTAATGCTCCAAGCATTTCAGATTGCTCACGCGTACCAGAGTTAATTGTTACAACTGGAATTCCTTTTGCTATAGCTGAAGTAATTGGTCCTTTTAGGACGTCATAATCAGCAATCGTTACGATAATTCCATCAGGATTACTTGCAGCAGCCTGCTCAACAATACGAGCCATATCAGCAAGGTCACCCGTAGTTGGGTTACGATAATCTACGGAAACACCCAATTGATCTCCAGCAATTCCAATAGCATTTTTAATCGTATTCCACCACGAATCAGAATCTGGCGCGTGACTTACTAGAACAAACTTCTCTCCATCTGCCATCGCAGCCGTACTTCCCACAGTTGTTCCAAATAGAACAAACACTGAAAGAAATAGACTTGAGACATATTTATTAATTTTCAACATAATTTTGTATCTCCTTTCTATAAGTTTTTTTGAGATCAAAATTGATCTCAATATTGAAGGATTTTTAAAACTTCAATACATTTAGTATACATGAACAGATATATATGTTTTCTAATGTTTAAAAAATAGAACATATGTTATAATATTATTTGTATCGCTAGTCTTATAATAGGCCCCCTAAAAGACTTCTGGTAAGTGAATTAATATCAAAATAAATCAAGTTCTTGGTATAGTGTGCTCAAATAATTAATAATCAATATTATGTCTACTCATCTTTTAAAACATTTCATTAATGGTGAAAAAGTTTCAGGATCTTCAGGTCGTATCCTGGAAGTTTTTAACCCGGCAACTGGCAAGGTTTCTAAAACGATAGAAGCTGCAAGCTCAAATGACACCGCTAAAGCGATTCAAGTTGCCAGTGATGCCTTTGAGGACTGGAGTCAAGTTCCTCCTTCAAAGCGTGCTCAAATCATGTTTACTTATCGTGAACTTATTATTAAGCATACCGATGAACTCGCAGAATTAGTGTCACAGGAACACGGAAAAACATTTGCAGATGCTAAAGGTGAAGTTGGAAGAGGTCTTGAGATTGTTGAGTACTGCACAGCTATTAATAATCATCTGAAGTCTGACTTTAGTGCGGATGTTTCTAGAGGAATAGATAGCCACAATCTTCGTCAGCCACTTGGTGTTTGTGCTGGCATTGTTCCATTTAACTTCCCTGCGATGGTCCCAATGTGGATGTACCCAGTAGCAATTGCTTGTGGAAACACCTTTGTTTTAAAACTCTCAGAGAAAGTACCATCGTGCGGGTTAAGGCTTACTGAGCTGATGCATGAAGCCGGACTTCCTGATGGCGTATTAAACACTATCGTTGGTGATAAAGAGGCTGTGGATGAAATACTTACAAACCCTCAGGTTCGAGCGGTGAGCTTTGTAGGCTCTACTGGTGTTGGAGAGTACATTTATCAAGAAGGTTCAAAAAATAACAAGCGAGTTCAGGCTTTATGCGGTGCTAAAAATCACATGATAGTCATGCCGGATGCAGATCTTGAGCAAAGCAGTGATGCAATAATCGGAGCTGCATATGGATCTGCAGGTGAAAGGTGTATGGCGATTTCTGTAGTCGTTGCAGTTGGTGATGAGACAGCAGATAAGCTCATTGAATCACTTACGCCTAAAGTTAAATCTTTAAAAATCGGTGCATATGATGAACCTAATGTTGAAATGGGTCCAGTCGTCTCAAAAGAAAGTCAGGAAAAAATTATCTCCTATATTGATGCTGGAATAAATGCTGGTGCAGATCTTAAGGTGGATGGTAGATCAGAAACTGAAAGAGATGGTTTCTTTGTTGGTGGCTGTCTTTTTGATAATGTCACCTCTGATATGTCAATCTACACTGATGAGATTTTTGGTCCTGTTCTCTCTGTTGTCAGAGTATCAACTTATGATGAAGCGCTTAAGCTTGTCAATGATCATGAATATGGTAACGGCACAGCTATTTTTACAAGGGATGGTGATACAGCGCGTCACTTTACGACTAATGTCAAGGTAGGCATGGTTGGGGTCAACATACCCATCCCAGTTCCTGTTGCGATGCATAGTTTTGGTGGCTGGAAACGATCACTCTTTG